>JACADM010000014.1_pt1 | contig 57269 bp, 72 predicted proteins | sample 7512371 | NCBI WGS metagenome assembly JACADM01 (sample SAMN14389041, study PRJNA612141) | algae metagenome | isolation source: non-axenic algae culture | place: India: Navi Mumbai | collected 2017-01
TTCATGGTGCTGACCACTATCACGATTTGCGCCTATCTCATCCTGTCGACGCGCGGACGCGGACTGGTGCCCAACCGTTGGCAGCTGACCAGCGAGATGGCATATGAATTCGTGGCCAATATGGTGCGAAGTGGCGCGGGCTCGGAAGGGATGAAATTCTTCCCCTTCGTATTCTCGCTGTTCACCTTCATCTTTATCGGGAACATGTTCGGCATGATCCCGTACTTTTATACCTTCACCAGCCAGATCATCGTGACGTTTGCGCTCGCCATGCTGGTGATGACTGTTGTGGTGGCCTATGGGTTCATCAAGAACGGTCCGAAATTCCTCAAACTCTTCGTGCCTTCGGGCGTGCCGGGCTACATCATTCCCATCGTGACGCCGATCGAGGTCATCTCGTTCCTCTCGCGTCCGATTTCGCTCTCGGTTCGTCTGTTCGGCAACATGCTGGCTGGCCACATCACGCTCAAGGTGTTCACCGGCTTTGTCGTTTCGCTTGCGTCCCTCGGGGCCGTAGGCATCGCAGGTGCCGTGCTGCCGCTCATCATGGGCGTGGCGCTCACAGCTCTCGAATTCATGGTGTCGGCGGTTCAGGCTTATGTCTTTGCCGTACTGACCTCCATGTATCTCAACGATGCGATCCATCCTTCGCATTGATCTCCACTAGACTCCGTTAAGTTTCAAGGCTTTGAAAGGATCACAAAATGGAAGCTGAAGCCGCAAAGTACATCGGTGCAGGCATTGCATGTTTCGGTATGGCCGGCGCCGCCATTGGCGTGGCCAACATCTTCGGGAACTTCCTCTCGGGTGCACTGCGCAACCCGTCGGCTGCTCCCAGCCAGTCGGGCAACCTCATCTTCGGTTTCGCTGTGACCGAAGCTCTGGGCATCTTCTCGTTCCTGGTTGCCCTTCTGCTCCTGTTCGCGGTCTAATTTTCCGCAGCAGTACATTTGAAGGCGGCCGGAGCACGCTTCGGCTGCCTTGCCATGTGCCGGCGTTGGCCGGCACACCAGACTTTTCAATTGGCGGATAGCGCATGATTAGCCAGGTCCAGGCACAGGAAACACCACTTCAAGAGGCCGTCGAGCCGCTTGAAGACCACATTATTTCGCTCGAAGAGTCTCCGGACGGCGAAACCCATGAGGTGGTCGGAGCGCATGGCGAAGAACACGTCACGGGCGTGTTTCCTCCGTTCGATGCGACGACATTTCCCTCACAGCTCTTGTGGCTGGCCATCACTTTTGCCGCGCTCTATTTCGTCATGAAAAAGCTCGCGCTGCCCCGGATCGGCGAAATCCTCGAGGAACGCCGCGACCGTATCGAGGGCGATCTTGCCGAAGCCGAACGGCTTCGCCAGAAGACGGATCAGGCAATTGCCTCTTATGAGGCAGCGCTGGCCGAAGCCCGCTCCAACGCCCACGGCATCGCCGAGGCGGCCCGCGCCGAGAACAAGACCAAACTCGACGCGGCGCGTACCAAGGTGGAAACCAACCTCGCCAAGAAGGTTGCCTCTGCCGAAGAACGCATCGCCGCTACCAAGGCCGAGGCCATGGGGCATGTCGATGAGATCGCCGCGGACACTGCACAGGCGGTCGTCGCCCAACTTATCGGCAAGGTGCCCGTCAAGGCCGCGCGCGATGCCGTTGCCAAGGCCAGCAAGGAGTAGTCCGACATGGAACTCGATGCCACATTCTGGGCCTTTATCGCGCTGCTGATCTTTTTCGGGATCGTGATCTATTTCAAGGTCCCGACCTTCGTCACCAAGGCACTCGACAGCCGCATCGCCAAGATCGAGGCCGATCTCGACGAAGCCAAGCGTTTGCGTGAGGAAGCCCAGGCGCTGCTCGCGGAATATGAGCGCAAGCGCAAGGCTGCCGAAAGCGAGGCCGAGGAGATCGTGGCCGCCGCGCAGGAAGAAGCCGAACGCATGACTGCCGAAGCTGAAACAGCGCTCGAGGACATGGTCGCACGCCGTACCAAGGCCGTGGAAGACAAGATCGCCCAGGCAGAGGCCCAGGCTCTTGCAGATGTCCGCGCCCGTTCGGCCGATGTCGCCATTGAGGCTGCTCGCCTCATCCTTGCCGATCAGGTCAAAGATAGTGGTGGTGCGCTTGTCGATCAGTCGATCAAGGACGTAGCCAGCCGGCTGAATTGAGCGGCCTTTACGCGTTAAATTGCGGGCCCTGCGGGGCCCGTTTTTGTATCAGGATCCAGGAGTGTCCAAATGACTATCGAACGCCTTCATCCCGGCTCTCGCATGAGCCAGGCCGTCAAGCACGGCAATACGCTCTATCTGGCCGGTCAGGTGGCTAAGGACGAATTTGCCACCATCGAAACGCAGACCGCCCAGGTGCTCGAGAAGATGGATGCCCTGCTGGCCGAGGCAGGAACGAGCAAATCCAAGGTGTTGTCGGTGCAGGTTCTGCTGACCAACATCGCCGATTTTGCGGCCATGAATTCGTCTATGACAAGTGGATCGATCCAGCCAATCCCCCGGCCCGCGCCTGCTACGAGGCCCGGCTGGCTTCGCCCAATCTACGGGTGGAAATCATCGCTGTCGCCGCGCTCGACTAAGGCGGTCAAAACAAAGCGGCCTCGGAAACGTTTCCGAGGCCGCTTTTTTATGTCCAGTCGACCCAACGCCCGTGGTAGTCGGACAGACCGACGGTTTCCTTTTCCCCGCCCGGCCAGACCGTCTGCTTGAGCACGGCACCTGCGGCGTGCCCCTCGGCCTCCATGTACATCCAGACCAGGGGCGTTTCTGCAGTCGCGTTTGCCCCTGCCTGCTCGAAGGCTTCGGTGATGCGATCCTTGGCGGCCTTGGACAGATATTGCCAGACGATGGTGTGGAAAAATACCCGAGCCACGCCCGGCTGCGGTGCTTCGGCGAGCTTGGCGACTACCCAGTCAGCGGCGTCGGCCCGCTCGACCTCGTATGGTCGGGACGCGGCCGCTGAAAGTGCGGCTGAAACGCGGCCAATGCGATTATGTTGATCGGCCCAGATGTAGGCCAGCTGGCGCTCGACGCTTTCGGGCGCATGCGGATCAAGTGGATTGCGGTCGCAACCCTGCCGACTTGCGATCTCCAGCTCGACATCGAGCGAAGGAACATGGCCGCGCCATTCGCTCTCGATATTGACCAGCGCATTGCTGTCGCCCCATTCACGATCATCGCCAAGGGCATAGTGGTAGGTGTCAAAGGCCAGGTTCAGCCCTGCGCTGGCCCCGATCTCATAGAGTGCCAACGGCATTTTCAGCCTTTCGGCAAGCCGCAGGGCCATGCCGAGCAGGGCCGATGAGCGCATGACCTCATTGGTCTGGGGCGGGCTGTCGAGAAAATCATGCAGGAAATCGTCGTGCTTTTCGATTGCCGCCTCGATGGCCTCCCACAGTTGGTCGGGCTTGGCTTCCAGCGGCGGATAGAGCGAAGCAAGCTCACGAGCATTGCCTGAGCGGACCAACGCATGAAGCGCTCCTGCGGCCCGCAGGGCGATGGCATCGGCCCGGGCCGAATCGGGCCAATTCAGTATCCGCGCGCCGAAGCGAGACGAATCAGTCAGCCGTTCGGCCAGCAGGTCGCACACAATGGCGGTGAATGGGGAGCCCAGACTTCGGCAGGCCTCGGCTTGAAACCGGAAGGTCTCAAGCACGTGGGGTTCATATTCGACATTGACGCCCTCCGACTAGTACCGTCGAAGTTTAAGGGGTTTGGCGTGCCGATCAAAGGTGTTTTTGCCTCCCCGCGCATGACGGGAGGCGGGATAGTTATTGCGCGGCTTCAAGTGCGTCGTCTGGCGCGATCCATTTCAGGCGTGGCTGGCGGGCCGCACGGGTCTCATCGAGCCGGCGCAGGGGAGCGCGTGTCGGGGCGGATGTGAAGCGTTCTGCATTCCCCGAGCGCGCGTCCTCGGCCAGTTCGCGCATTGTCGTAACGAACGCATCGAGGGTCTGGAGCGACTCGCTTTCGGTGGGCTCAATAAGCATGGCGCCATGCACGACCAGCGGGAAATACATCGTCATGGGGTGAAACCCCTCATCGATCATCGCCTTGGCAAAATCGAGAGTGGAAACGCCGGTACCCTTTAGAAACTCATCGTCAAACAGGGCCTCGTGCATGACCGGCTGCCCATTGAAGGGCGCAGAGAACAGATCTTCGAGCCGTGCCTTGAGATAGTTTGCATTGAGCACAGCATCACGCGCCGCCTGCGCCAGCCCGTCGGCGCCGTGGCTGAGCATATAGGTCAGGGCGCGCACATACATGCCCATCTGGCCATGGAAGGCCGTCAGGCGTCCGAAGGCGCTGCCCTCGACGTGCTCGACAAGATCGATCCCTTCCCCATCCTTGCGCAGGAAGGGAACCGGCGCAAAGGGCGCGAGCGCTTCGGACAGGACAACCGGCCCGGCGCCCGGTCCACCGCCGCCGTGGGGCGTCGAAAATGTCTTATGCAGGTTGATATGCATGGCGTCGATGCCCAGATCGCCCGGACGCACCACGCCCATGATGGCGTTGAAATTGGCGCCGTCGCAGTAGAAATAGGCTCCGGCCTCATGAACGGCCGCCGCAATCTCGATGATCTGGGATTCGAACAGGCCGCACGTGTTGGGATTGGTGAGCATGATAGCCGCGACATCGCCCGACAGCGCCGCCTTGACCGCCTCGACATCGACCGTGCCGTTGTCATTGGCATCAATGGATTTGACCGAATAGCCAAGGAATGCCGCTGTCGCCGGATTGGTGCCATGGGCGCTTTCGGGGACGAGCACGATCTTGCGGTGCCCCTGCCCTTTTGCCGCATGGGCCGCCTTGATGGCCATCATGCCGCACAACTCACCATGCGCGCCGGCCTTGGGGGAAAGCGCAACGGCAGCGGTGTTGGTCAGTTCCATCAGCCAATGGCTAAGCTCTGCCATAACACCGAGCGCGCCCGATACCGTGGAGACCGGTTGCAGAGGGTGGATGTCGGCAAATCCGGGCAACCGGGCCATCTTCTCGTTCAGCCGGGGATTGTGCTTCATGGTGCACGAGCCGAGCGGATACATCCCCGAATCGATGGAATAATTGCGGCGCGACAGACGCACATAATGGCGCATGGCTTCGGGTTCGGTAAGGCCGGGAAGGTCGAGCTCGCTTTTGCGGCGCAGGCCGCCAAGACGGTCTTCGGGCACCTCGATATCGGGCAAGTCCACGCCTGAATGGTCGCGGTCGCCGATCTCGAAGAGAAGCGGTTCGGCCGGGAGCAGAGCAGCAGGCCCTGAGCCGAGAGAGCCGGCTGCGGCGCCTGGAGTGGTGGGGCGACCCTGTGTGTTCATGCTCATGCGATTTCTCCCTTGAGCGCACCGACAAGCGCTGAGATATCGGCGTCGGTCGTCAATTCGGTTGCGGCCAGGATCAGAAGATTTTCGACATCGGGCTTGCCCGGTTCGAGGCGCGAAACCGGCAGGCCGGCGAGAATGCCTTTGGCGGCCAGCGCTTCGACCACGGGTGCGGCGGGTGATGGGAGACGGACGGTCATTTCGTTGAAGAAGGTCTTGTTGAGCACAGCGATCCCCGCGCCCTGCAAAGCATCGGCCAGCGCAATGGCGCGCGAGTGATTGAGCTTTGCGAGCCGCGTCAGCCCTCGCTCGCCCAACAGCGAGAGATGGATGGTGAACGCCAGAGCGCACAGGCCAGAGTTGGTACAAATGTTGGAAGTCGCCTTTTCACGGCGAATATGCTGTTCGCGCGTCGAGAGCGTCAGGACGAACCCGCGCTCGCCGTTGGCATCTACGGTCTCGCCGCACAACCGAGCCGGCATCTGGCGCACGAATTTTTCGCGGCAGGCCAGAAGTCCGACATAGGGGCCACCAAAGGTCAATGGATTGCCCAGCGACTGCCCCTCTGCCACCACGATATCGGCGCCGAGCGCGCCCGGCGCCTCAAGCAGGCCCAGGGAGATAATTTCGGTGACAACAACGATCAGCAATGCGCCCTTTTCATGGGCTGCTTCGGCCAGCGCCGAGACATTGCGAAGGTGGCCGTAAAAATCGGGGGTCTGGATGACGATGGCGGCGGTATCGTCATCAATGTGATCGACGATATCGCCCTGCCCTTCCGGCGAGGGCGCAAGGCATTCGAGCCCTTCTTCCCCCGAGAGGTAGGTTACAACCGTGTCGCGGTATTGCGGGTGCAGGCCGCCCGAGAGGAAGACCTTGTTCTTTTTCGTGATGCGCCGCGCCATCAGAACGGCCTCGGCCGTCGCCGTCGATCCGTCATACATCGAAGCGTTGGCCACATCCATGCCGGTCAGGTTTGCGACCTGGGTCTGGAACTCAAAGAGCATCTGGAGCGTGCCCTGCGAGATTTCCGGCTGGTAGGGCGTATAGGCCGTAAGCCATTCCGAGCGCTGGATCAGATGATCGACGGTGGCCGAACATGATGGCGATAGGCGCCCGCGCCCACAAAGAACGGGCCGTCTCCTGCAGCGTGGTTGGCCCTTGCCAGCCCCGCATGTGGGCCTCAACCGCAAACTCGGGCTGATGGTCGGGCAGGTCCGGACTGAACGTGCCCAGAACCGATTTGGGTACCGCGGCAAACAGATCATCGATGGAAGACGCGCCGATCGTGGCCAGCATGTGCTGACGGTCGGCGGCAGAATGGGGGAGATAGCGCATCGCGGCTCCGGTTCAGATCAATAAGGGTCAGGCCGTATGATTGGCGTAGGCGGCTTCGTCCATGAGGCCTTCGAGTTCGGCTCATCGGACAATTCGAGCTTGAAGATCCAACCGCCGGCGGCCGGGTCGGAATTGATGAGACCGGGTTCGTCGGAGAGGGCATCGTTGATTTCCGTCACGGTTCCGGAAACGGGGGCGTAGATTTCCGAAGCGGCCTTTACCGATTCAACGACGGCGACTTCCTCGCCCTTCTTGAAACTGGCGCCGACTGCGGGCAATTCGACGAACACGATGTCGCCGAGCTGTTCCTGGGCGAAGCTGGAAATACCGACCGTGCCGATCTTGCCTTCGGTGCGGACATATTCGTGGTCGGTGGTGTAACGGGTGGTCATGGTGAGGTCCCCTCTGGATCAGGCCGGTTTGCGGTAATAGCGCTGTGGAACGAAAGGCATCTTTGCAATGGTGCCGGAAATTGGCTTGCCGCGCACCATGGCGGTTACGGGCGCACCTTCTTTGGCGATGTCGGCTGGCACATACCCCATGGCGATGGACGCCTGCGCCGTTGGGGCAAAAGTGCCCGAGGTGATCCGACCGATGACCGTGCCGCCGGCGTCGATCAGTTCAGCGCCCTCGCGAACGGGCTGGCGGCCCTCAAAGCGGATCCCCACGCGCTTCTCTCGAGCGCCGTTGGCCAGACGCGCAAGGACGGCATCGGAGCCGGTAAAGCCGCCCGCGGTGCGGCGGCGTTTTCCGATGGCAAACAGCAGGCTGGCGGAAACCGGATCGACCGTGTCGGTCATGTCGTGGCCGTAGAGACAGAGCCCGGCTTCAAGCCGCAGGCTGTCGCGCGCGCCAAGTCCGGCCGGCTCAACCAGCGGGTCGGCCATCAGAAGATCGAACAGCGCGGGCGCGTCCTCATTGGCAACCGAAAGCTCAAATCCGTCTTCGCCGGTGTAGCCCGAACGCGAGACGTTGACCGCGATGCCGCCAATGAGTGTGGGACCGGCCTGCATGAACCCCAGCGTTTCGGTGATTCCGGAATGTATGGCGAGCACTTCTGCGGCGCGCGGTCCTTGCAGCGCGATGAGCGAAACATCGTCACGCAAGTCAAATGTCACATCCGCAGGCGCCTTGGCGCGGATAAAATCGAGATCGTGATGCTTGCGGGCAGCGTTGACCACCATGTACATCACCCCGCCGGGCTCCTGGCCTTGAGCGGGCCGGGTGATGATAAGGTCGTCCTCGATGCCACCCTCTTCGTTGAGCAGCACTGTATAGCGCATCTGGCCGGGCGCCAGGGATCTCAGATCGGCGGGCGTCAGAGCCTCAAGGGCCGCGATTGTCGTGTCGTGATCGGGCCCGGTTATGACCACTTGCCCCATATGCGAGACATCGAAAAGGCTCGCCGCTTCCCGTGTATGATTGTGCTCGGCCACGATGCCGGCATACTGGACGGGCAGCGCATAGCCGCCAAATTCGACCATCCTGCCGCCGGCGGCAATGTGCCGGTCGTAAAGCGCCGTTTTGAGTAGGTCGGTCTGGGCCCCTGCGGCCATATCGGTCTCTCCGGTTACGCGATGGACGGCACCACACAACGACGCATTGGGAAATGCATCGTAACGTAGTGCCCCCTCTGTCGGTCAACCTGAGAGATTTCCCGGGCGGCTTGCTTGCCACAAGACCCGCTACACCCGTCGGTGGGAAGCTTGTGCTTCCGCTTTCCAGAGTTTTGGTCCGAACCCAGTCTGCATGACGCAGTTTGTGTCCTACCTCTTTCGCCTGGTCGCCTTGCGCCGAGGCGGCATTGCCTCATTGCAGGTTTCCAGGCTCAGCGGTCCCTTGTGCCTGAGAGTTTCCGGGGCGGTTGCTCCTTCGGCGTCCCGGCGCAATGGCCAGGATCTCTCCCGCTGATGGCCGGACCATGGAAGAAAGTGCCGGTCCCGTCAATCTGCTTGTTCTTGTTTATCGCGTTTCGTTTGCACGGCCCCGCGGGCCCGAACCAGAAAAAGTGGCATCCAATTTTGCTGGCAACGCTCTAGTTGTCAAAGCCCACGAAAATGGTGATCTGCTCGCCGCCCACATAGGGGATCGCGACGTTTTCCACCGTCTGGCTGAATTCATTGGCGCTTGAGGGGCTGGCCGCGACGGGAACGTCATAGCGCTGGGAGAAGACTGCAAGCCCGTCACGCTGCACGGCAAAGCGCAGCGGCATGGTGATATTGCCCTCGCCGCCCGACGGGCCGATGATGACCCGTCCAACAGCGCCCATCTGTACTGTTATGACGCCGTTTGAGACCACGCAATTGCGCGAAACCCGATCGAGCACGCCCTGATAGCGCAGGGCGCTGGGGTCAGAGGTTCGATTGCCGGCATAAGAGCGATAAAATTCCGCGCCTTCGCGAATACGGATCGGCGGGCATTCGGTGGCAATGGCCGGCATGGCTCCGCTGGCCGCCTGGGCAACCTGGGTCTGGCTCGCGTTGAGATTGGCATAACTCGCGTCGTCGCTGCCGCCGAACATCGAGCCCATCGAACATCCCGCCAGAAGCCCGGCAAGTGCCGCAACCGCCGTAATACGCAACACCGAACCCAACATGGTTCCTATCCTTCCATTAAGCCCTGAGTGCTTCGAGCATCGCAGGCGCACCTGAGTTGGTGACCACGCCCGGCGCTCCCTCGATATTGACGATCTCGCCACCCCGTTGCGAACCAGCATCGAGGAGCGGATGAATCGGATGCCGAGCCCGCCTCCTGTCATGTCGCGCTCCAGCCCCAGTGCATTTGCCAACTTCCCCAGACCATCGGCGATAAATTCGATCTTGCCAAGGGCCCCGGTCGCCTCGGCCCATGCTTTGACCACATGATGATCGTTGACCGTACCGCAGATGATCGTGTCGACGCCAGCGGCTTTGAGCTGATCGGCGGCGGCCAGATAGCCAGGGAGGTGGTTGAGATGGCAGGTGGGCGTGAAGGCCCCCGGAACCGTAAAGAAAACCACAGTGCCCCTGCCCAGGATATCGGCGCTGGTCGCGTCCTCGATGCCGCGTTCGGTCACGTATTTTACGGGCACCGAAGCGATGGACTGGCCGGGCTGAATGGTCATGGAGATCCTCACACTATGAAACGGCAGACACTGGATGAATGCGGCATGACAAAGGTTGGCCCCTCCCGTCCATGCAAATTTGAGTCGGATTTCTCATAGGAGAATTCTCGGGCCGCGTCGAGGTTGGCAGAGGCCTTTGCCGTCTATCGAGATGCGCTCTCGGTCCCGGCGAGAGGCCGGACGATCTCGAATGGCCCATCATCGCCGTTGAACGTGAAGCGGGCCTTTGCGTCACGCAAAGCTTCGGGCCCCACCCCCCAAGCAGCGGAAAGGATAACCGGCTCGGCTCCACGATCTCGGGTTCGCCGAAAACGAGGCTCGAACCGGCAATATCGGCGATCATCGAGGTGTGGTCAAAGCCCGGCTCAAGCAGATCGACAATTATGGCCTCGGTGTTCACGTCGAACCGCGCGGCGCCCAGAATACCATCACCGTCGTGTGGCAAGGGGACTGTCGCCAGCGCTTGCCGAATGCGGAAATCGTTGGGGCCGTCGGGCGCCTCGAGCGTTGGTGCTATCTCGATGCTGGCATTGGCCGGCACGCAGACGTCGGAGCAAACGCCCAGGGTAATGTCGGCAACCAGAAGAGGCGAATCGCCCTCAATCGCGACGGCGAGCGGAAAAACTACGTGGCCATAAAACGCGTGATCGAGATAGCCTCCTGCAACCTCCCGCTTTGGATAAGGCCACGCGATTTCGACGCCACCGATGTCACGTGAACCTTCGGTGTCTATGATCAGAGGCAGTCCGGTTTCGCCGGGCACGCGCCAATAGGTTTTGGTATCGGCGGGCATGTCGATTTCGAGTCCCATCCACACAATCCCTTCATCGGTGAGAGTGTCGGAGGAGATAAGCCGCACCGAAACGTCCGGAGCAACTTCTACCCAATCGGTTTCCGCGGCGACGCCTACCGCTGATAGAGCGAACGTCGTGAAGATGGCGATCACAATTTTCATGGATAGACTCATTAGTGCAGCAATGGGGCATGGGAAAGGGAAGCTTGATCATCGCTTCGTGATCGCTGGGCATTTGAAACTTGGCCGGAAGTCTTTACGTTTATGATTGGGCGGCGGACAGAAAGTGAGTTGGCATGGACACGCTCAAAGGACAGTTCCTCGTCGCAACGCCAGATATTGGCGACGAGCGGTTTGCCGAGGCGGTGATTTATCTCGTCGCGCATGGCGAGGATGGCGCCATGGGGCTGGTCGTTAACAAGCCTATGGATGACATGCATCTGTCCGACGTTCTCGCCGAGATCGATCTTGAGAACGACGAAAACGCCATCCGCGTACCTGAACGGCTTTTACACCAAAGCGTCTTCAAGGGCGGGCCCGTCGATTCGAGCCGTGGCTTTGTTCTTCACACCTCTGACTATTTCCGTGACGGCAATTCCTTTGCCGTGGACGGAGACGTGTGCCTGACTGCAACGCTGGACGTGCTGCGCGCCATAATGTCAGGCAAAGGGCCAAATGCGAGCCTTTTGGCCCTGGGGTATTGCGAATGGAGCGCAGGCCAGCTTGAGAACGAATTGCGGGCCAATGGATGGCTGACCGCGGCACCATCCAAGGAATTGTTATTCTCTCTGCCTGCGAACAAGAAGTACGAAGCGGCGCTGGCGGCATTGGGGGTCACGCGGGCCACGCTGAGCCCCGTTGCAGGAAACGCTTAAGGCTGTTTACCGGACAGCTGAGCCTGCAGCCGACGCTGGAGTTCGGCGCCGGGCATGGCCGCGCCGAACGCGAAACCTTGCGCGTAGCGGCAGTTGAGGCTCTTGAGCCGGGCAATCTCATCTTCGGTTTCCACGCCTTCGGCGATCAGTGCCAGATCGAGCTCACGCGCCAGGCTGACTACCGAATTGATTATCGGTATCTGGGTATGGGAAATGCCGCTGTCGTCACGGATCTGCACGAAGGGCGCCGGTAGCTTGATCGTGTCGAATGGGAAGCGGTGAAGATAAGACAGCGACGAATAGCCAGTCCCGAAATCATCGAGCGCCAACCCCAGGCCAAGTTCCTTGAATGCTTCAAGCATATAGACGGCGTGTTCGGGGTTGCCCATCACCTGGCTTTCGGTGATTTCGAGCTTCATATGGCCGGCCACTGACTTGTGCTGCGCCACGAGCGTCTTCATGTCGTTGAGCAGGGTTTCGCTGGTCAGTTGCGCTGCCGACAGATTGACCGAGACGAAGAAATTCTCAGGCAGCTTAATGGCCGACACCCATTGCCGGGCTTGTTCAGCCGCCTCCTCAAAAGCCAGCCGACCCAGTTTTTCGATCTGGCCGGTCCGTTCGGCCAGCGGGATGAAGGCCGACGGGCTGACCTGACCGCGCTCAGGGTGATTCCAGCGCATGAGCGCTTCGGCGCCTACGATGCGATTACCGTTCTGAATGTCGACGATAGGTTGGTAAAGGAGCTGGAGGTCGCGCCGATCGAGTGCTTCCTTGAGATCGTCTTCCAGAGCCTGGGCATACACGGCGATCGAGCGCGTTGCGGCGCGGAAGGCTTCGATACGGTCGCCGCCGTGGCGCTTGGCGTAATGCATGGCGAGTTCGGCGTCGCGCAGCACGTCTTCTGCCTTGACGGGCTTGTTGTCGTAAATCGTGATGCCGATCGAAGCGGTAAGCGTCATGTCCCGATCGCCGAAATTGAACGGGTTGCGCAGGGCCTTGCGCATCTGTTCGGCAATATCGGCGATCTTGGATGCCGATTGCTCGGAAAGCAGCACGACGGCGAACTGATCGCCAGAGACGCGTGCCAGGGTGTCCAGCGGCCGCAGCAGGCGCGACAAGCGGCGCGAAACGGCCAGAAGCAGCGAGTCGGCAGCCATGTGCCCGATGCGTTCGTCAATGTCGGTGAATTTGTCGAGATCGACGAGGAAGACAGCGGGCTTGACCTCGCTGAATTCGCGCGAGCGCAGCAGCGCCCGCTCAAGCCGGTCGAGAAAAAGCTGCCGGTTTGGAAGGCCCGTGAGGCTGTCGTGAACCGCATCGTGCAGCAGTCGATCGCGCCCGGCGCGCTCGTCGGTTACGTCCTGAAGCGTTTCCCACGATGCGATTGACCTGCCCATCGCCACCCAGCACGGGTTTGACCCGCATGCGAAAAGCGCGAAAGCTGCCGTCAAAGCCAGCGATGCGGATATCGGAATTGACCTTGCCGCGTTTCAACTCGATCAGCGTATCGAGCGCCGTGCGGAAGCGGTCACGGTCTTCGGGATGAACGCGGTCGAGCCAGCGCTTGATGGCGCCGCGCAAGGCCCCCTTGCGCTCGCCGAGCTGATGGCCAGCTCGTCGGAGACGTTCACCCGATCACGGTCGATGTTCCAGTCGAAGACGAAATCGCCCGAACCCGTCATGGCGAGCGCACGGCGCTCGACTTCTGATAGCGCGCCGATCGAGACCTGCCCATCGGAAAAACGCGTGCTGGACCGCGGTAAAGCCGAGCAGCATTACGATCAACACAAGGCCGCCGGCGACGGCAGATTGAGCAATGTCGTTGGAGACCTGCCCCGAAACGACCATCCAGGCATAAGTCAGCCAGGCGAGATAGATCACCCAGGTCGGGACCAGAAGTACGGCGCGGTCGTAGCCACGGATCGATAGCAGCAGGACCAGAAACGACCCACAAGCCCGATCAGGGCCAGGGACGTTCGCGCGATGCCTGCGGCAAGAGCCGGGTTGAAAAAGGCGTAGATGAAAAGCGCAAGAAAGACCGCCGACAGGCCCAGCGCAACATGGGTGAACCTGAAATGCCATCGGTGCAGATTGAGATAGATGAACAGGAAGGCAAACAGAGTCGTGGCAAGGGCGGCCTCCGCCGCCGCCCGGAAGGGCTGGATAAGCGCGTTGGAAACGCCGATCAGCGGTCCAAATATTCCGAAATCGATCAGCAGATAAGCGAGCACCGCCCAAGCCAGCAGCGCGGTGGCCGGAAAGACCCCCCTGCCTTGACCACGAACATGATGGTCAAAAAAAACGGCTGCAAGGCTCGAAATGCCCAGCACGGTTCCCCTGAACAGCGTGAAGGAGTTCTTGTAGTCGCGATACGCATCGGGCTCCCAGAGATAGAGTTCGGGAAGCGTGGCGGACTGCAATTCGGCAACCAGCGTTACGGTAGCCCCCGGATCGATCACCACGTCGAAGACGTCGGCTTCCGAATCAGGCACCCGTCGGGGCGCAGTCCATGGCTCGGTGTCAGCGCCGTGATGCGGGCCGATCCGAGATCGGGATGGAAAACCCCGAACCGGGCAGTCTGAAATAGGGCGCAACCAGCAGGCGCTCGATCTGCACGTCGCTCTCATTGCGCAGCGCGAACACGGCCCAGTTGGGATTGGCCCCTTGTGTGATCGAGACGATTTCGATGCGGCGGATAATGCCGTCTTCACCCGGAGCTGTGCTGATCTGAACGCGCCCGTCCTCGCCGGGCAGCACATCAATTTGCCGCACCGAGATTGACCGCGTTGATCCTTCGGGATCGTGACAACCTCAAAAGCCGCCGCCCGTCCAGCAAGCCCGGCCATTGCCACAAACAGCACGGCCAGGAAGACGAGAAAACGGGCGGACTTAAACGTCATTAATCAAACGATCCTAATTCAACATTCAGTGGTAGCGGGATTTCGCGCTGTTTGGCAATCAAGCGAATGCCGGTTTTCACCGGCGAGATCGTCGTAGTGCTCGCGCGTGAGCGCAAACAGCATGTGATCTCTCCACTCGCCGTTGATCTGGAGATAATTTTCGGCGATTCCGATTTCGCGGAAGCCGTTGGCCGTCAGAACGCGCCGTGATGCCGTGTTGTCGGGCAGACACGCCGCCTCGATGCGGTGAAGGTTTAGCGTGTCGAAGACAAACGGCAAGATCAGGGCAACCGAGCGCGTCATAATGCCCTTTCCCGCAAATTGTTCACCCATCCAGTAGCCCAGCGTGACGTTCTGGAAGGCGCGGCGCCGGACATTGGACAGCGTCATGCCGCCGACCAGCGTCGAGAGCCGCCCGCTCTGGGTAAAGATGAACAGCGAAAACTCGGCACCATAGAGTGCGTCACGCCGGTTACGACGCACGCGCGCGGCAAAACTGCGGGCTGAAAGTTCGGCCTCGGACCAACGCGGTTCGAACCGGCGTAAGGAGGTCCGGCTGTCCAGCCGCAGCTTGCGCCAGGCCGCATAATCGTTCTGGCGCGGCGAGCGCAGCATAAGACCATCGCCACGAATTTCCGGAGTGGTATGGCGGATGCCGCGAAGGTGAACATGGAGCGATGGCCCCTATTTGAAACTGTCCGCCACGCGCGAATAATCAGGGATGCCCTTTACCGGACCGATGCCTGCGATTGCCGGCTTGGCTCCGGAAAACATCTGGCCGGCGACGTGGCGCACACGTTCTGCATCGATGCGGTTGATGCGATCGACCGTTTCCTGAAGGGGAATGGGCCGGCCCCACAGGATCTGTTGCCGCGCCAACTGACCGGCCCGTGAGGACGGGCTTTCGAGTGACATCAGGAGCCCCGCCCTGATCTGTGCACGGACGCGGCTGACCTCGGCATCGGTGATGTCGCGGGTCGATTTCTGCAGTTCCTCGAGCATGACGGGCAAAAGTTCTTCCACGTCCTCGGAGCCGGTTGCCGCTGCCACGCCAAAACACACCGCTGTCGGCAAAGGCCCAGTGGAAAGCATAGACGGAATAGCACAGGCCGCCGCTCGCGAACTTCCTGGAAAAGGCGCGAGCTCATGCCCCCGCCCAGGATCGAAGACAGGATCTGGGCGGCATAAAAAGCCGTCGGAATTATATGGCCGGCCTTCGAGTCCAAGCACGATATGGGCTGCTCGTGTCGGAGACTTCCCTGAACTCGCCCCCGACATAATTGGCTTTTTCCGGCACCGGCGCTCCGGAGCGCTTGAGCTGGTGGAACCGGTCATGGGCAAGATCGACCAGTTCGTCGTGATTGACGTTACCGGCCGCCGAAATCACCATCTGATCACCCACATAGTGCTGATCCATATAGGCGCGGATGGTGTCGGCGCTGAAGCCACGCACCGATCCCTCGGTGCCCAGAATCGTCCGCCCGATAGGCTGGTCGGGAAGGCCGCTTCCTGAAACAGATCGAAGACGTGGTCGTCGGGATTGTCATGGGTCGCCCCGATTTCCTGACAGATGACCCGCTGTTCACGTGCCAGCTCGTTCTCATCGAAGACCGAGTTCTGCAGAATGTCGGAGAGAATATCGGCGGCAAGAGCCACGTCGTCCTTGAGGACGCGGGCGAGTAGCCAGTATGTTCGATCGAGGTCGCAGCGTTGATGTCACACCCACCGATTCGATTGTCTCGGCAATCTCGCGAGCCGACCGCCGGGTCGTTCCCTTGAAGGCCATGTGTTCGAGAAGGTGCGAGACACCGTGCTGCTGCTCGGTTTCGCTGCGCGAACCGGACTTGACCCAGACACCCAGCGCCGCACTTTCCAGATGCGGCATGGCGTCGGTGATAACGGTCATCCCATTATCGAGGGTCGTTGTGCGTACGGTCAAAATCAGTCCTCCCAGGCGCGTGTCTTGGCGCGGATATAGTCTTCCACGACGGTCTCGTCATTGGCCAGCACCGTGAAGCGCTCCTCGCGGGTTCCCAGATCGGCCATATGGGCGGGCAGTTCGGGTGACGGCCAGTCGCCGCTTCGACCGTTTCAGGGAACTTGGCCGGGGTGGGCGGTCGAAAGCGTGATGAGCGGGGTGTGCCCGAAGTTAAAGCCCTCGCGACCGCGACACCAACTGCAGTGTGCGGATCGATGAGGTAGTTGGAATTGTCCAGAACGTCGGCAATGATCGTTTTGGTGGCCGTTTCGTCGGCCATACCGGTTCCGAATTCCTTGCGGATCGTATCGAGCGCCGGTTCGGGGATGGTAAAGCCCCCCGATTGGGCCAGCGAGGCAAACAAGGCTGCCGTCTTGTCGCCATCGCGGTCGAGCGCTTCGAACAGCAGGCGTTCGAAATTCGACGATACCTCGATATCCATCGAAGGGCTGACAGTTTGCGCCACACCGCGCTTGTCATAACGGCCGAATTTGATGGCCCGACGCAGAATGTCGTTGGAGTTGGTGGCGATCACCAGCTTTTCCACCGGCAAGCCCATGCGCTTTGCGACGTAGCCGGCAAAGATGTCGCCGAAATTGCCTGTCGGAACCACAAAGGTGATCTTGCGGTGCGGTGCCCCCAGCGCAACCGCGGAGGTGAAGTAATAGACCACCTGCGCGGCGATACGGCCCCAGTTGATCGAATTGACGCCGCTCAGTTTGGCGCCATCACGGAACGCGAAATCATTGAACATGGCTTTGACGACCGCCTGGCAATCGTCAAACGTGCCTTCGAGCGCGATGTTGAAAACATTGTCATCAAGCACCGTCGTCATCTGACGGCGCTGGATTTCCGAGGTGCGGCCCTTGGGGTGAAGAATGAAGATGTCAGTGTTCTGGCGCCCGCGGAAGGCTTCGATGGCAGCCGAGCCGGTATCGCCAGAGGTGGCGCCGACAATCGTCGCCCGCTCACCGCGCTGGCCGAGGATATGATCGATAACCCGCGCCAAAAACTGCATGGCGACGTCCTTGAAGGCCAAGGTCGGGCCGTGCCAGAGCTCAAGCACGAAATGGCCCGGCTCGAGTTCGGTCAGCGGCGTAACCGAGGGGTGATTGAACCCGGAATAGGCCGATTTGATCATGGCCTTGAGGTCGTCCTGATCGATCTCGTCGCCCACAAATTTCGAGATCACGGCGAGCGCGACATCCTGATAGGGGCGGTTGCCGAAATTATGGATTTCCTCGGCGGTGAACTGGGGCCATTCGGCAGGAACATAGAGCCCGCCATCCCGTGCCAGTCCGGCCAGCACAACGTCACAAAATCCGAGCGCGGGCGCCTGACCGCGCGTGCTGACATACTGCATTAAAGAAGCACCCTCCTGGACATCGGGACGCACCCTAATTGTCCTTTTCCTCATGAGCAAGATTTCTGGGCCGCCGCTGACGCCAGAGCCAGAAGCCGAGCATTATCGGCGTGATGGCCGCAAACAGATACCAGGTGCCGGCATATTCGAGGTGCCGGTTTGGAAAGGTAATCTGGGTTCGCCCCCCTGCGGTAGTTCACCGGGCTCTCGCGCGATCCTGTCGAGTGTTACCGGTGCTATCGGCCCGGCCGCATCGTCGAGAAAGGCAGAGAGCCGCTCCGGGTTACGAACCCACTCACGCCGCTCCCCGAAATCGGGGTCAGGGTAAAACTGTTGGCCTGTTCAGGGCGGCGCGCGATCGCCTCGAGGGTCACCTGGCCCTCTGGCGCATCGCCGCCATCGGCAAAATCGGCAGCAGCAGCATCGGGGATGAAGCCACGATTGACCCAGACGATACCGCCCTGCTCGAGCGAGAATGGGGCCATGACCCAATATCCGACCCCGCCATAGCGGCCGGCCGGATCGGGCAGGTTGGTGAAAACCAGAACTGTTTCTGTGTTGTCGAACGTGCCGGTCAGTTCAAACGCGCATAATCGAGCGCTTCCGGATCGAGCGCGTCCCAGTCTCCAGGGGCGAAATGGCTGGGGCTCAAGGTCGAAGCGAGCTTCGACCGCCGCGATCAACGCCTCCTTTTCGGCGAGGCGTTCGACCTGCCAGGTGCCCAGCGCGATGAACAGAGCGGTCAGCCCTGCCATGAGCACCACGAAGCTGATCTGCCTGAAGCCCCAATAGCGTCGGGGCTGACGGGCATCCGCCGTCAGAGCATTTTCGCTTCTCCGTGAATCGCTCAAACTGCTCTTTGTCCTTACTGGTCGTGCGGGCGCATCGAAAAAGTCTGCAACCTTTTCTGACCGCACTCGGTGTTCCCGCCGGGTCGTGTGGTCGAACCGAAAAAGTCTGCAACTTTTTCTGACCGCACTCTAGGTGTCGTCCCGTTCGCCCAATTCGCCGCCGGGCCGCGCGCCGGTCTTGTACTGCAAGTTATCATAGCGCCCTTGAAGGGGCGCAGCATCAGCAGCGACAGGATCAAGGTCATGGGCAGCCAGATGGCCAGTTGCGCGACAGCGGGCCAACCGAACAGCGCGTCGGTAATGAGCCAGCCGGCCACCACTATCGTTCCGACCGGAAACATGATCAGCACCGCGGGACCATCGCCGCTATCGGCGAAGGAAAAATCGAGCCGCAGGCATCGCAGCTTCGGCGACCGTGAGGAGCCGGTAAAAAGATGGCCTTCGCCACAGCGCGGACAGCGGCCCTTGAGTCCGGTCGCGAGTGGGGAAAGCCCCTCAGAATGTTCAGCCATGTGATGCGCCGGGACCGCTCAAAGCCGCCCCGGCCCTTCCTCAATTATTAGTGGCCGCCGATCGTTGCGCCCCAGGAGCCCCAGACATAGATCGAGGCAAAAAGAAACAACCAGACCACGTCAACGAAATGCCAGTACCAGGCAGCAAACTCGAAGCCCAGATGCTGCTTGGGCGTAAACTGGCCGGCATAGGCGCGGATCAGGCAGACCAGAAGGAAAATGGTGCCGATGAACACATGGAAGCCGTGGAACCCGGTGGCCATAAAGAACGTGGCGCCATAAATATTTCCCGAGAACGAGAAATGGGCTTGCGTATATTCAAGCACCTGGACGGTGGAGAACAATGCACCGAGCAGCACGGTGAGGATCAACCCCCCATTTCAGGCCCTCGCGGTCGTCTTCCAAAAGCGCGTGGTGCGCCCAGGTGACGGTGGTACCGGAAAGCAGGAGAACCAGCGTGTTGAACAGCGGCAGATGCCAGGGGTCGAACACTTCGACGCCCTGCGGCGGCCACACGCCGCCGGTGAAGGCAACGCGACCGACCTGGGCGATTTCATCAGGGTAGAATGCCGCTTCAAAATAGGCCCAGAACCAGGCCACAAAAAACATAATTTCCGAAGCGATGAACAGGATCATCCCATAGCGGTGGTGAAGCTGGACAACCGGGGTATGATAGCCGGAATTGGCTTCCTTGATCACATCAGCCCACCAGGCGAACATGGTGTAGAGCACGCCGACCAGGCCGGCAGCGAACAGCCAGGGCACGCCACCGTGCATCCACATGATGCCGCCGACGGCCATAATGAAAGCCGAGACCGAGCCCACGAAGGGCCACGGGCTCAAATCTACAGGTGGTAGTCATGGTTCTTTGCATGGGCTGCCATGTTGGGTCTATCCCCCGTTAGGAATCGTGAAATGTGTAAGACAGCGTAATCTGGCGGATTGTACGCAATTCGGAATTTTCGTCGAGGTCCGGGTCGACAAAATAGGTCACCGCATTTCGACGGTTTCATTGGGCGCGAGCACCTGTTCTGTAAAGCAGAAACACTCGATCTTGTTGAAATAGATGCCGGTGCTTTCCGGTGTCACGTTAAAGCTCGCTGTAGTGCGCAGCGGTTCGTCGGACAGGTTGGTGGCGCGATAGGTAATTGTCGATATGGTGCCGATAGCGTTGGTCTCGACGCTGGCCGGCTCTACACGCAGCGGCATGCCGCCATCGACGGTCGCGTCGAACCGGACGGCCATTTCGCGGGCGATGACACCCTTGGCATTCTGTTCGGCCACCTGGGTTGTTCCGCCATAGCCTGTGACCCGGCAGAAAATGTCGTAAAGCGGCACGGAGGCGAACGACAGTCCCAGCATTACGGTCGGAATGCCGACCAGCCAGAGGAGCGTCTTTTTGTTGCCGCCGGGAGCTGGAGTGTGATCGATCGCCGCCATCGCCTAGAGCTCCCGCACCATGACTTCGGGGCCGAGATTGATGATGGTAATCGCGTAGAAGATAGCAACAAGGATAACCAGCGCGACACCGATGGCGATCGAACGCTTGCGGCGGCGCTTGAGGAAGGCTTCCCTCTGCTGTTCGGTAAGGTTCTGCTCGACGGTCATTAAAGTACTCCGAACCATCTGATCAGGCCCACATCGGCCAGGAGCGCTACGAACAACACAAACAGGTACAGCAGGGAATAGGTGAAAAGGACGCGGGCTCGCCGTTTCATTTCAACGCCTTCCGAGAAGCGAAGACGAACGGCGAGGACGGAGAACACGACACCGAGAATGGTTGCCGGGACGGCATAGAACCAGCCCACCAGCCCGGTCAGCACCGGGCCGAACCCGATGGCGGTCAGCAGGACCGTATAGACGACGATCTGGTTCTGGGTGGCTCGCTCGCCGGCAACATTGGCAGCATGGGGATACCCGCGGCCTCGTAGTCGCCCTTCTTGTAGAGCGCCAGCGCCCAGAAATGGGGCGGTGTCCACAAAAAGATGATCATGAACAGGATCAGCGCGTCCCAGGAGACCGTCCCGGTCACGGCCGCCCAGCCGATCATCGGCGGGAACGCACCCGCCGCGCCGCCGATCACGATATTCTGCGGCGTCGAGCGCTTGAGCCACATCGTATAAATGACGGCATAGAAAAAGATCGTGAAGGCCAGAAGTCCGGCGGCCAGCCAATTGGTGGCGAGGCCCAGCGTCGCGACGGAAAATCCGGAAAGGGTGATGCCGAAGACCAGCGCGTTCTCGCGCGTCACACGCCCCGAGGGAATGGGGCGGTTCAGCGTGCGGCTCATGATGGCGTCGATGTCGGCATCGTACCACATGTTAAGCGCGCCCGAGGCCCTGCTCCCACGGCAATGCACAGTATAGCGATAAAGCCGATGACCGGATTGATGCCACCGGGCGCCACCAGCATGCCAACAACGCCCGTAAAGACGACAAGCTGCATCACCCGGGGCTTTAAAAGCTCCAGATAGTCTTCCACCTGCCCGCCCAGATGGACGGATGTGGTCGAGTCGCTGTCGTCTGCGTAAGCCAATGTGAGGTTCCGGCTCGGGTTCTATATCAAAGCGCAACCCGGTCGCCCGGGTTGCAAAGAAGTTTCGGTTCAGACTGACCGTCGTGCTTACTTGAAGCGCGGCAGGGTCTCGAACTGGTGGAATGGCGGAGGCGAGCTCAATGTCCATTCCAGCGTCGTCGCACCCTCTCCCCAGGGATTGTCCGCTGCCTTGCGCTTTTTGGCGAAGGCTTCGAACACCGAGAAAAAGAACACGCCCATGGCAACCAGGGTCACAAGGTACCCCAGGACGACACGCTGTTCCACAGCGCATAGCTGTCGGGATAATCGATATAGCGGCGGGGCATGCCTGCCAGACCCAGGAAGTGCTGCGGGAAGAAGATCAGGTTCACACCGACGAACATGATCCAGAAGTGCAGTTTGCCCAGGAACTCGCTGTACATCACGCCGAACATCTTGGGGAACCAATAGTACCAGCCCGCAAAGATGGTGAAGACGGCGCCCAGCGAGAGCACGTAGTGGAAGTGGGCAACCACGTAATAGGTGTCGTGCAGGGCGCGGTCGGCACCGGCGTTGGCCAGCACGACACCCGTCACACCACCGACGGTGAACAGGAAGATGAAGCCCACGGCCCAGAGCATGGGCGTGGTGAACCGCATCGAACCGCCCCACATCGTGGCAATCCACGAGAAGATCTTAACGCCGGTCGGAACCGCGATGATCATCGTCGCGGCAACGAAATAGCGCTGCGTGTTGAGCGATATGCCGGTCGTGTACATGTGGTGCGCCCACACTATGAAGCCGACTGCACCGATCGCGACCATGGCCATCACCATGCCCAGATATCCGAAGATGGGCTTGCGCGAGAAGGTCGAGATGATGTGGCTGATGATGCCGAAGCCCGGCAGGATCATGATGTAAACTTCAGGGTGACCGAAGAACCAGAACAGGTGCTGGAAAAGGATCGGATCACCACCGCCGGCCGGATCGAAGAACGCCGTACCGAAATTGCGGTCGGTCAACAGCATGGTGATGGCGCCAGCGAGGACCGGCAGAGCCAGCAGCAGCAGGAACGCGGTGACCAGCACCGACCAGGCAAAGAGCGGCATCTTGAACATGGTCATGCCGGGGGCACGCATGTTCAGGATCGTGGTGATGAAGTTGATGGCACCAAGGATCGAGGAGGCACCGGCCAGGTGGAGCGAAAGGATCGCATAATCCATGGCCGGGCCGGGCTGACCCGAGGTCGAGAAAGGCGGATAGATCGTCCAGCCGCCCCCGACACCCATGGCGCCCGGAGGGCCTTCCATGAACAGGCTCATCAAAAGCAGCAGGAAGGCGGGCGGCAGGAGCCAGAACGAGATGTTGTTCATGCGCGGGAACGCCATGTCAGGCGCGCCGATCATGAGCGGTACGAAATAGTTCGCAAAGCCGCCGATAACCGCCGCATGACCATGAAGAACACCATGATCAGACCGTGCGCGGTCGTGAACACGTTGAACATATGCTTGCCGGCATCGATCGAGGCATCGCCACCGACGCCATAGACCATCTGGGCAAGGCCGGGGAAAATCTGGATACCCGGCTCGGCCAGCTCCCAGCGCATGAAGCCCGAAAGCGCGCCGCCGACGATCCCTGCAACGATCGCGAAGATCAGGTACAGGATGCCGATATCTTTATGGTTGGTGGAATAGACCCACCGCTTCCAACCGGCGGGAGCTCCGTGTGCGGCATCGGAATGAGCTGCTTCAGCGTGTGCCATGTTCTTACCTTCTAATTCTCTTGCCGCTTACTGGATCGACGCCATCAGCGCAGTGTTGGCATCTGCCAGGCTGCCTTCTTCGGCTGCTGCCAGCCATGCATCGAACTGGTCCTGCTCGACGACGCGCACGGCGATGGGCATGAACGCATGGTCCTTGCCGCAGAGTTCGGAGCACTGACCATAGTATATGCCGGTTTCGCGCGCATAGAACCAGGTTTCATTATTGCGGCTGGTGACCGCATCGACCTTGATGCCGAACGAGGGCACGGCAAAGGCGTGCAGCACGTCGGCGGCGGTGACCAGAACACGGACGGTCGTGTTGACCGGAACCACGAGTTCATTGTCGACGGCCAGAAGGCGCGGCTGGTCGGGCTTGTTGGCTTCACGCTGCTCTTCGTTGAGCATGATCGAGACGAAGTCGACGCCCTCGTCCATATACTCATAGCCCCAGTACCACTGGTAGCCGGTCGCCTTGATGGTCAGGGACGGCTCGGGGACTTCGACGTCGCCACCGAAGATCTGCGATCCCAGATAGGTGCGCTCGCCATCCGGAATGGTCTGCTGATCGGCCAGAACGCCAAAGGAGGGAATGGCGATCACAAAGAGGACCAACACGGGAACCACGGTCCAGACGATCTCGATGAGCGTGTTGTGCGTCACCTTCGATGGCGTGGGATTGGTGCGCTGGTTGAAGCGCACGATCACCACGATCAGCAGCACCAGAACCAGAAGGACGATCGCCGTGATGATCCACATCAAGAGGTTGTCATGGAACGCGACTATCGAGTCCATGATGGGGGTAACCGAGGGTTGGAAACCGATCTGACCGGGAGCGGCGTGGCCAGCTTCCTGAGCCGAGGCAATTGCCGGGATCAGCGCAAAAAACAGCGCGGCGAGTGAGGCTCTGACCAGACGGAAAGAAAATCCTGTCACCTGGACTTCTCCTGAACATAATTTGTTATTGCGCTCCCTAGCACGTCCGCTCCGCGCGGCAAATGCCGCACGCTCCCGACTCATGCTGGGTGCCCGATTTTTCTCGGTGCAGCTAAACCACATGTTTTTGACCAAGGCAATTGGACTGGAGGTCACATTTCGTGCGTCAAATTGCGCCAATCGCGCCTTATGGGCGCCCCAGTTGTGGGATTTGTGCCCGGTTTAGCCCGGTCATGTTGACAAGGACCGCTCCCCTGCCCGACACATCGCTAACCACCCGCTTGCCGGGAACTGCCAGGAGACAATAGCTTTCATGCGCCATCTTGCACCCCTTGCCGCCCTTGTGGCCTCTCTTTGCCTCGCCGGCCCGGCATTCGCACAGGGCGCTGTCCGTTCCCAGCACGGGGACTGGCAGATGACCTGCGATCTGGTGCCCGGGGCGACCGACGAACAATGTGCGCTGATTCAGAATGTCACCGCCGAGGATCAGCCCAATGTCGCGCTTTCGGTGATCGTGCTCAAGACAGCCGACCAGGAGGCGCGGCTGCTGCGCGTCCTTGCCCCGCTCGGGGTGCTCTTGCCCAACGGGCTCGGCCTTAACATCGACGGCGAGGATCTTGGCCGCGTGGCGTTCGTTCGCTGCCTGCCCAATGGCTGCGTTGCCGAAGTGGTCATGGACGACGAGTTGATGGCACAGCTCTCTGAAGGCGAGAACGCGATCTTCATCGTGTTCCGCACCCCCGAGGAAGGCATCGGCATCCCCGTTTCCCTCAACGGGTTCGACGAGGGCTTTGCCGCCCTGCCCTGACCCCAGATGCAAAAAAGCCGGACCGCAAGCGGTCCGGCTGGGGCTAGGAAACAAGGCCAAAGGCAAAATCGACCTTGTTTCGGTCAGGCTCCCTTGACGGTCAGTCGCACCGGCAAAATGCGCAAGGACCAGGAACCCGATCAGGGCTTCAGCAAGGGGTCACCGAAGCCATTCTGCTGCACGCGCATTGCGGCGCGCGTCGAGAAGCTGGCCGGCGGCGGCACCGCCCTGGCGCATCGCTTCTGCGATATCGTAACGGGTCAGACCCATGTCGCTCAGCAACGATGCATCCATCTGCATCATCGAGCGCAGGGTCGAACGGCGCATACCGGCACCGAAACGGGATTTGAAATTGAACAGGGCCATGATCTTTACTCCATCACCCCATTCCCTATCGTTTTGATAGAGTTTAATGGGCGGCTTGTGTCTGCACCCGGTAGATAGGGGCTTGCTCTCCATTATTCAAACAAATAGATTTCATTCTCACGATCAATTTTTGTGATGGATTTGGCGATGGCCAGCCCCCTCGACCTGGACCAATTGCAAACCTTTTGCGCCATTGCCGATTGCGGCAGCTTCACCGAGGCTGCGCGGCGGGTTTACAAGACCCAATCGGCGGTCTCCATGCAGATCAAGCGGCTTGAGGAGCGACTGGGACAGGCGTTGTTTCTGCGCGACGGACGCAAGGTTTCGCTGACCACCGAGGGCGAGGCGCTCTACACCCGCGCCCGGCGCATGCTGAAAATCAATGCAGAGATCGTCGACATGTTTTCCAAGGACGATCTGGTGGGAAACATCCGATTTGGCGTGCCCGACGATTATGCTGTCAAGCTCCTGCCCGTAATCCTGTCGAGTTTTCAGCGCACCCATCCGCGCATTACTGTCGACGTGCGCTGTCAGCCATCCGAGGAACTTCTGGCCGGCATGCGCTCAGGGCGCTACGACATCATTGTCTTCACGCAAGGCACCATGCACGAATTCGGCGAGCTGTTCCGGACCGAAAAGATGTACTGGGTGGCGAGCCATGGCGGTCGCGCGCTGGCATCCGACCCCCTGCCGATGGCGTGCGGCCCGTCCTATTGCACGTGGCGGGCTGACGCGGTCGAGGCTCTCAACCGGATCAACCGCGATTTCCGGGTGGCCTATACCTCGTCGAACGCCACGGCGATTTCGTCAGCGGTGCTCTCGGATCTTGCTGTCGGCTTTCTGCCTGAAAGCGCCCTGCAGCCGGGAATGCGGGTCATTTCGCAGGACCAGGGGCTGCCCCGCCTCAATGATGCGCAGATCGCGCTGCTACGGGCATCACACGCCTATGGCGGGATTACGATGCGCTGGCCACTCATATCGTGGAAAGCATGGGCAATCTGCCGGGTTCATATTACGCGCGGGACGAAGCAGCCGCCAACCCCTCGGCGGCCGAATAGCGGTCAATCCTCGAACAGGTCCGTGGTCACATCGAGCCCCTTGCGGCCCGCCGCGCGAATGGTGGCCGTCATTGCCCGGGACTCGCGCTCGAACGCGCGGGCCTCCACAAGCCGATCCTCAGGGCCAGCACCGGCATCAGGGAGGTGTTGCTCGAGCAGGCGCGCGCGCTCATTGTTCAGAGCAGCGCTGATGGTCAGATAGCGATGAACCGCCTCCAGCTCGGCTTCGGAAAAGCCCGAAGTGATCAACGCGCCAATCTCCTCGAACTGTCCAAAAATTCTCGCGCCGATCGTCCTCATAAGTGGAGTCAGCTCGACCCAGATTTTGCGCCGGTCAGTTTCGTCGCGTTTGCGTTCGATATAACCGGCAGCCTCCAGGCGGTCGATCAGCGCCGTCACCGCGCCGGTCGTCAGCCCCGCCTGCTCGGCCAACTGGCCCGCCGTCATGCGCTGGTTCTGATCGATCAGATCCAGACACCGTCCGTCAGTTCGGTTGATACCGAGAAACCGGTTCATGACTTCGTCGAACCGCGCATTGGCTACCTGGTCCAATCGCACGGCCTGAGAGAGACGTCCGCCAATCGACATCTAACTTGACACTCCATTATCTTGCAAATTAAGATAATTATATATCAAGTTATCGGGACGGACCAGCTTAAAATGACGACAGAGTTTCCGGAGACGATGATTTCAGCGTACGGGCTGAAGCGGGTTTACAAGACAGGGAAATCGGAAATCAACGCGGTCCGTGGCGTCGACTTGACGGTCAAGCGTGGTGAAATCGTCGGTTTCCTGGGCCCAAACGGGGCGGGAAAAACCACGACGCTTAAAATGCTGTGCACGCTGCTCGAACCCACAGACGGCACAGGCACCGTGGCTGGCTGCGATTTGCGCGCCGACCCTGAGGGCGTTCGGCGGCGCATCGGTTATGTTTCTCAGTCAGGCAGCACGTTGGGCGATGCCCTGGCCGGCAACGAGATCGTCGACCATGCCCGGCTTTACGGCATCGACAAGAAAACGGCGGTCGAGCGCGGCAAGGCGCTGCTCAAGGCCCTTGATCTCGAAGGCATATGGGACCGCAAGTGTAACGCGCTTTCGGGCGGGCAGCGGCGCCGACTCGATATCGTCATGGGCCTGATCAACGAGCCGATGCTGGTGTTTCTCGATGAACCCTCGACCGGGCTGGACCCGCAGAGCCGGGCGAACCTGTGGGAGCATATCAGCAAATTGCGCGATGAGATGGGCACCACCGTGTTCATAACCACGCACTACATGGACGAGGCCGACCAGCTCTGTGACCGCATTCTGGTGATGGACCATGGCGAGATCGTCGCCGAGGGCACGCAGGCCGAGCTCAAGAAGAAGATTTCCGGCGACATGGTGAGCATCACCGTGGCCGAAGAGCCAAGCGTATCGGTTGCTCTCGAATTGGCTACCCAACTTGAAGGGGCCGATACTCCCGTTGTCGATGGGTGCACCGTCAGCCTGCACGTGCCAGAGGGAGGCTCGGTGCTGCCGCGCCTGTTGCGTGATCTCGACCGCAAGGGCGTTGAAATCATCGGCGTGGAGCTCAAACGCCCCACACTCGACGACGTCTTTCTGACCCTGACCGGGCGCTCTCTGCGCGAAGCGGCGTAACGGAGAACAAACCCATGCGCTTTTTCAACGAAACCTTTGTCGTTTTCCAGCGCCAGCTTCGCCTGTCGCTCGCCAACCCCACCTGGATGGCCATTTCGATCCTCCAGCCCATACTTTATCTCACGCTGTTCGGGCCTCTGCTCCAGCAAGTTGCCCAGACACCCGGATTTCCGGCGGGCGACGCCTGGACGGTTTTCGTGCCGGGACTGTTGGTTCAACTCGGCATTTTCGGGGCCTCGTTCGTGGGCTTCGGAATTATCGCCGAGTGGCGCTCGGGGGTCATCGATCGCATGCTCGTCACTCCGGCCTGCCGATGGTCGCTGATCGGCGGGCGCGTCCTGCATGATACGCTCATGGTCATGGTGCAAGGCGCCATCCTGGTGGCTGCGGCAACGCTGATGGGTCTGCGCGCACCTTTCGACGTCATTATCCTCGGGCTGGTTCTGGTGGGTCTTCTGGGCGCGGCGTTTTCGGCCATTTCCTATGGAACGGCGCTGTCGCTTAAAAGCGAAAACGCCTTTGCGCCCCTCGTCAACATGTTCGCGCTGCCCATCCTGCTGCTTTCGGGCATTCTCCTGCCCATGACACTCGCGCCGGGCTGGCTGCAGGTCGCGTCCGATTTCAATCCGATCAAGCACGTCGTTGAAGGACTGCGCGCTGTCTATCGCGGCGAAATCCTCGCCACGGAATCTCTGTTTGGCTTTGTGATTGCGCTGATTTTCGTCCTGGTCGGCGCGTGGTTCGGGGCTCGGGTGTTCAAGGCGCAGACGAAATAGTTCAGGCTGCGTGGCGCGCCATGCCGTAGTCGGAAAATACCCGGCTGATATCGCCGTTCCACTCGCCGTGATAGAGGTCCAGCAGGCGCTCGGCGGGTGTCTTGCCGGTCTCGATCGTGTAATCGAGGGGCTTGAGGAACACCGTTTCGTCGGCCCCTTCCCAGTTGAGCCTGTTGCGGGCCTCGAGCCCGGACCGCGCAATAGCCAGCGCCTGTTTGGCGACGTCGAACAGGGTACCGTTGCGGAACGGGGTCTTGAGTGCCAGACGCGGAACCTCGTTGCGGAGCGATTGGCGCTCCTCCTGCGTCCAGTCCTTGACCAGATCCCAGGCCGCGTCGAGCGCGCTCTGATCGTAGAGCAACCCGACCCAGAAGGCGGGCAGTGCGCAGATACCCTGCCAGGGCGCCCCATCGGCGCCACGCATCTCGAGAAACTGCTTCATGCGCACTTCGGGGAAAAGCGTGGACAGATGATCTTCCCAATCCTTGACCGTCGGCAGTTCACCCGGCAGTTGCGGCAGCTTGCCATCGAGAAAGTCGCGAAAACTTTCGCCTGCACAGTTGATATATTCGTCGTTGCGGATAACGAAATACATCGGCACATCGAGCGCATAATCGACATAGCGCTCAAAGCTCATCCCATCCTCAAACACAAAGGGCAGCATGCCGGTGCGGTCCTTGTCGGTGTTGAGCCAGATGTGAGAGCGGAATGAGAGCAGTCCGTTGGGTTTGCCATCGAGGAAGGGCGAATTGGCAAACAGCGCCGTCGCCACCGGCTGCAGCGCGAGACTGACCCGCATCTTCTTGACCATGTCGGCTTCGGACGCGAAATCGAGGTTGACCTGCACGGTGGCCGAACGGAACATCATGGAGGTTCCGAGCGTGCCGACCTTCTCCATATATGGCTTCATGATGCCGTAACGACTTTTGGGCATGAGGGGTATGTCACCGAGTGTCCACGTGGGCGTCACACCCAGGCCCAGGAAGTCGATGCCCATCGGATCGGTGAATTTGCGCAACAGCTTTAGATGCTCGTTGGCCTCGGTACAGGTCTGGTGAATGGTCTCCAAAGGCGCGCCTGAAAGCTCGAATTGCCCGCCAGGTTCGAGCGAAATCGCGCCGCCGCCCAAGGGGTTGTTGAGCCCGATCACCTTGTCGCGATCATAGTAGGGAAGCCAGGCGGTTTCGGCCTGCACCTTGTCGAGCAGCGCGCCGATGCCATTTTCGCCCTCGTAAGGCACGGGCCGATGGTCGTCGCGATAGAAGGTGAACTTTTCGTGCTCCGTCCCTATCCGCCAATCCGATTTTGGCTTGCAGCCGCGGGCGATCGCCTCGATCAACTGGCTTTTGGATTCGATCGTGGGCGACGGCTTATCGGCCATAGGGTACCTCGAAGAACAGGGGCATGGTTCCATGCCAGAGCGGCGACAATAGCGGGCGTTGATTTCAGATCAATACCCTTTATCGTCATCTTACGATAAATCTACCAATCGCCAGCGACTGCCTGAATAAGGGCCAGCGCGGCCACCGCAGCGGTGTCAGCGCGCAATATTCGCGGCCCCAGACTGATCGGGAAGACGAAATCGAGCCCCAACAATCTTTCGCGCTCCTCCTCAGAAAATCCGCCCTCGGGACCGATCAACAGGCCCAGTCGCCTGCCTTTGAGTCGGGTCAGCGTTTCCACCGGCGAGGCCGATGCGGCGGCTTCATCGCAAAAGACCAGAATACGGTCTCCATGATTATCGCGCCAACCGGTCACAAGTTTGTCGAAGCCGATCTCGGGCAAAACATCTGCACGCTCAGCACTTCGCATTGCTGTGCGGCCTCGATGGCGTGGGCTTTGAGCTTGTCGGGATTAAGGCGGGCATTCTGGACATGGCGGGTAATCACAGGCTGGATGAGGCCAGCACCCATTTCGGTCGCCTTCTGGATCTCGTAATCGAGCCGCTTGATCGGCGCGAACCCAAACCAAAGGTCGTTGGCCTGGGTCTGCTCGGCAGTCCGCTCGATCAGGCGCAGCGAAACCCGTTTTTTGGCAACTTGCACGATTTCAGCGAGAAACGCGCCATCGCTGCCATTGAAGACAACGCAATTGTCACCCGGGGCTCGACGCAGCACGTTGACCAGATGGTTCGTCTGATCCTTGTCCAAAGCAATCTCGACCCCGTCCGAAAGCGATGTTTCGACAAAAAGGCGCGGCAGGGTCTTATGGGTACGCGGCATGGGCGGTTGACTTGGGCTTGTGAGTGGTTAGAGCCTTTTTGCCAGACAATGTTCCGGCACAAAAGGCAATCCATGCAGGACAATATTCCGGTTCGGTCGCCGATGCCCCGAAAGGCAATTGGGTCGATCGCTATGCGCCAGCCTATGCAAAGCCCTACCTTCGCATGTCGCGGCTCGACCGCCCCATAGGCTACCAACTCCTGTTCTGGCCCTGTGCCTATGGGCTGGGACTGGTCAGCGTCGCCACAGGCGGTGCATTCAACTGGTGGCACTTCATCCTGTTTTTCGTCGGCGCCATCGCGATGCGCGGCGCTGGTTGCACGTTCAACGATATTGTCGACCGCGACATCGACGACAAGGTGGCCCGTACGCGGTCGCGGCCCATTCCGTCCGGGCAGGTCAGCGTCAGGCAAGCCGCCGTCTGGCTCGTCGCGCAATCGCTGGTCGGGCTTGCGGTGCTGGTCCAGTTCAACGGGTTTGCGATTATTCTCGGCATCGCCTCGCTGGCTCTGGTGGCGATATACCCATTCATGAAGCGGGTCACTTATTGGCCACAGCTTTTTCTGGGCCTGGCCTTTTCCTGGGGTGCCCTGCTGAGCTGGGCTACGGAAACCGGCGTCCTGGCGTGGCCCGCGTTGGTTCTCTATCTGGGATGTATCGCGTGGACCATCGGGTACGACACGATCTATGCCCTGCAGGATGTCGAGGACGATGCGTTGATCGGCGTTAAATCCACCGCCCGGCTGGCGGGGGAAAACGTTGTCCCCTTCGTCGCAATATTTTACGGCCTGGCCGCGATCCTGTGGGGCATCGCAGCCCTCATGGCGGGAGCGAGTCTTTTATTTTTCGCTCTTTTCCTCGCAACGGTGGCGATGCTGTCCTGGCAGGTTCTGACCATCGAGCGCACCAATGGCGGGCGCAGCCTGATGCTGTTCAAATCCAACCATTGGCTGGGGGTCGCGCTGACCGCAGCGTTTGTCATCGAGGGGCTTTTCTAGGCCGATATGCAAAGACCCCGCCAGTGGCGGGGCCGTGCCTACTTTCGGAAGTCACTCGAATAGGGTTACGCCTGCTTTTCGCCCGGCTTGCGGCGGCGGGCAAAGCGGGTGCGGCGTTCGGCTTCGGCAGAGAGCATCCGGCGGCCGTTCGAGTTGCCGACCATGACGCCGTCGATCTGCTGGGAATATGCGACAAGCGCACCATCCCCCGAGCGAATATAGAGCGGCAAGCGCAACTTGCGACCCCAGTTCTGCCATTCGGCTACGACGTTGGAATTACCCTCCTCCTCAAAGACCCGGTAGTGGAGATCTTCGTTGGAATGGATGAGTTCGATGGCGCTGGAGAGATTGCCTTCGTCGGTAATGCGGGTTGAAACGGCAACGCCGACATATTCGGCGACCGGCACCTTGATCTTGACCGTGACACCGCTCTTGTCGAGTTTGCGCCGCACGGTTACGGTCATCAAGTCATCACGCCGACCGTTATCATTGGCTGCGTTATGAACCCGGTGCCGCGGATAGACCGCGCCTTGCAAAAGAGTCGATGGAAACCCATCGACGATCATGCCGAAAACCATTGTTAGCCTTCCTGTCAACTTCCGAGAGCTTTTTGTTTTGGTGCTCTCTTTTCGTTGGGACCAATCTAGCGTGGCGCTCTCATCATCGGCTTAAAAAACGGGGTTAAGTTTCTCTTGTGTCAAAATGGGTTAGCGGAATCTCACCCTGTGTAAGAAGCGATTAACCGCACCGCTTGCGCACGCCCGATTATCAGCCTAACAAGGGCCCGAAGTGCCGCCCGCTCCAGCGGAAGGCGCGCGTGACACCGATCGGTTTGGGAGTGGGCATGCCCACCACTGTGCCCAAGGGCATTGAAGACGACATCAAGCTGCTCAAATCGGCGGCAGTTCATGCGGGGATCATCGCGCTCGGTTTTTCAGAACCGATATGCGGACCTGGACCAAAAACATAACGTCTCCGGTCTCCGAAGCCGATATTGCGGTCGACAATTTCCTGTCCGGCGCACTGCGGGCGGCGCGGCCCGATTATGGTTGGCTTAGCGAGGAAACTGCAGACTCCCCAGCCCGGCTCGGCCACCAGCGTATTTTCATCGTCGACCCCATCGATGGGACGCGTGGATATATACGTGGTGAGGACAGTTGGACGATTTCGCTTGCGGTGGTCGAGAACGGAGTTGCTATTGCAGGCGTTGTGTATGCTCCGGCGCGCGACGAGATGTATGTGGGTGGACTTGGGCTTGGGGCCACTTGCAACGGCGTAACCCTGCGTGCCCACCGGACTGGCTCGGAAGCACCACTGATACCCGCTCCCGCCGCTGTTCATCACGAGCTTGCCGCAAGCGGGCTGAGCTATAGCAAGGGACCTGCCTATCCCTCGCTCGCCTATCGGCTGGTGCAGGTGGCATCCGGCAAGCTCGATGCGGCGGTTGCACGGCGCGGCGCGCAGGATTGGGACATTGCGGGCGCTGATATCATCCTTTCGGAAGCGGGCGCTCGCTTTGAGGATGTCTGTCTGGGGGCGCCGCGCTACAACGGCACCGATACGCGCCACGCGGCGCTTGCCGCCACCGCCGACATTTCACTATTATCGCCCTTGTGCGATGCCTTGCGCGTCGTCTATGGCTGCCCGCAACCCGATTCCGACAATCCAGAACCACAGGCTTAAGGCATGAGCGAAGCACCGGCCAAACAATTGCTCCACCTCGTCATCGGAGGGGAGATGTCCGATCTCGAAGGCGTCGAGTTCAAAAATCTCGATGAGGTCGATATCGTTGGCGTCTACCCCAACTATGCCTCAGCCTATGCGGTCTGGAAGCAGAAGGCGCAGATGACCGTGGACAATGCGGAGATGCGGTACTTCATCGTGCATATGCACAAGCTGCTGGACCCCGCCGAAGCGCACTAGTTCCTACGGGGTTATTTTTCGCCGATGGATCGCTGATAGGCCGTGAATGCGGCTTTGGCATCGGCGTATGCCTCCTGCTTGTCCACGCTCCAATAGGTCAGATCCTCAATAGGGATGGGCGCATTGGTGATTGCGCAGCGCACAAAGGTGCCCGGCTTGACGACAACGTAGTCGGCATCAAGATAACGAATTTTGGCTTCGGACGGCGCAAAGCCGGAATCGAGAATGTTCATATGCGACCTTCCTCTACCCTCTGTTTAGCGGGCTTTGGGATGGCGGTCAAAATAGACTTTCCTGTTCGCCGCCGCCACTTTCAGAGCGCGTTTTCTTCCGCGGAATCGGAGGTGCACCGGAAACCGTTGCAGCAATCGAGCCCTGAGCCACGTCGATGGTCAGCGCGTCGCCGGGTTTGACGTCATCGGATGCGCGCACGAGATTGCCGCTGGCATCGGTGACCAACGCGAATCCTCTGGCCAGAACCTGATGATAGCTGACCGATGTCAGCAATTTCGACAGCCCATCGAGCCGCGCCCGACGGGTTTCGACGATGCGGATGAACGCGGGGTCCATACGATTGGAAATCGCATCGAGATGGCGGTGTCCCTGAGCGATTGGTGTTGTGAGTAGGCCGGGGCGCAATCGGCTGGCGATCGGTGAAAACGCAACCCGCGCTCGCCCGGCCCTTGTCTGCAACCCATGGCGACCTCTTGTGCTCGCGGTTTGCAGCCTGTTGGCGGCGGCATCGAGCCTTTGGCGCAACAGACCGACCGCCAGACGGCCAGCGATCCGCTGATGATCCATGGCTTTGGTGTGCTGGGCTGCGCGCAAGCCCGACCCGAGCCGCGCCGTCGCCATATCGAGGCGCTGGCGCTGGGTGGAAACGAGATCACCGGGTCGAGGCAAACCTGCCGCTGCAGCACGGAGACGATCCTTGAGATTGCCGGAGATACGGCGCGCCGCCATGCGCTGACGTGAACCGAGATCATCGACATAGGCGATCAGTTCGCCACGCACCGGAACAGCCATTTCAGCGGCGCCCGTGGGGGTTGGGGCGCGCCTGTCAGCAACATAGTCCACCAGCGTGATGTCGGTTTCGTGCCCAACGGCGGAGATGACCGGTATTGCCGAACGTGCGACGGCTCGGACCACGCTTTCCTCGTTAAAGCCCCACAGATCCTCGATAGAGCCGCCACCGCGTGCGACGATGAGCAGGTCGGGGCGCGGGATGGGGCCCCCGGGTGGAAAGGCGTTGAAGCCATCGATGGCGGCGGTCACCTCAGGTGCGCAGGTATCGCCCTGCACCCGAACCGGCCAAACAATCACATGAGAGGGAAACCGATCATCGAGACGATGGAGAATATCGCGGATCACCGCGCCGGTCGGGGAGGTCACGACCCCGATCACCCGCGGCAGGTAAGGGAGCTCCTTCTTGCGTTCTGGCGCAAACAGGCCCTCGGCGATGAATTTTTTCCGCCGCTCCTCGAGAAGTGCCATAAGGGCGCCGGCACCAGCGGGTTCGATGTTTTCAATTACAATCTGATATTTCGATGAGCGCGGATAGGTGGTCAGCCGCCCAGTGGCGATAATCTCCAGCCCTTCCTGAGGCTTGAAGGCAAGGCGCGAATAGTTGCCCTTCCAGACCACCGCATCCATGGCGGCGGCATCATCCTTCAGTGTGAAATAGCAGTGGCCCGAACTATGCTGGCCACGAAACCCGGAGATCTCGCCGCGCACCCGCACGTACCCGAACTGGTCCTCGACGGTGCGTTTGACCGCCTGGGAGATTTCGGAAACCGTGAATTCGAAGGCGTTGGACTGATTATCGCTCATAGGTGTCGTTGGTGACCGAGCCTTGCGCCGCCGTCAAGGGTGGCGGGTTGTCATTGCACATGCTAGAGGGGCGCCAAACTCAAGGCAAAGAGGGTGAGCCATGCGGGTATTGCTGATCGGATCGGGTGGACGCGAACATGCGCTGGCCTGGAAGATGACGCAATCGAAGCGGCTCGAGAAGCTGTTTGTCGCGCCCGGCAATGGCGGCACCCGGACCATTGCCGAAAATATCGCTCTCGACGTGACCGATCACGCGGCTGTTGTCGACTTTTCGTTACGCGAGAGAATCGATCTCGTGGTAGTGGGACCCGAAGTGCCTCTGGTAGCGGGCATTTCGGACGATTTGCGCGCAGCCGGAGTTGCCGTTTTCGGCCCGTCAAAGGTCGCTGCGCAGCTCGAAGGATCCAAGGCCTTTACAAAGGCGTTGTGCGACGAGATGGGCATTCCTACTGCTGCATATGGCAAATTCGACGCGCTCGAACCCGCGCTCGCCTATCTGGATCAGCACGGTGCTCCAATCGTCATCAAGGCCGACGGCCTGGCAGCCGGCAAGGGTGTTACTGTGGCTGAGACGCTGGAACAGGCGCGAGAGGCCGTACGCGATTGTTTTTCGGGAGCATTTGGTGCTGCGGGCGCGGAAGTGGTGATCGAAGAATGTCTGGTCGGCGAAGAAGCGAGCCTCTTTGCCATCTGCGATGGCGAACATACCATCCTTTTGCCCGCCGCGCAGGATCACAAGCGCGCGTTCGATGAGGATAGGGGACCCAATACAGGGGGCATGGGCGCCTATGCCCCCGCTCCTGTGATGACCGATGCAATGATAGAGCGCGCCTACCGCGAAATTGTCGCTCCGGCCATCAAGGGCATGGCGGCGCGTGGAACGCCTTTTTCCGGCGTGTTGTTCACTGGCCTGATGATGACCAAGGACGGCCCCAAGCTCATCGAATTCAACACCCGTTTCGGGGATCCCGAAACTCAGGTTCTGATGATGCTGCTCGAGAGCGATCTGCTCGATATCCTCGAAGGCACCGCGCATGGCACCCTCGCCAATGTTTCCCCGCGCTGGAAGCGCGGGGTCGCACTGACGGTGGTTCTCGCCGCTAGCGGTTATCCGGGCGCTTACGAGAAAAATACCGTCATAGCGAACGTCGAAGGGCTGGACAGTGATACCGTTCGGGTCTTTCACGCCGGCACGGTGCGGAACGGCGGCACCCTGCTTGCCAATGGTGGGCGAGTGCTAAACGTCACGGCGATTGGCGAGAATGTGAGCGAAGCGCGGGAACGCGCCTATGCCGCAGTCGACGCCATTAACTGGCCGGACGGATTTTGTCGCCGCGATATCGGCTGGCGGGCGCTGTAGCAGCAAACTCTTCTCAACCCTATATGGCTAGACTAGGCTGTCGGACGAACCGGAGGGCTTGTGGCCATGGGGACGATCAGTGATCCCAGAATAGGGATCGCGCTAGGGGGCGGAGCCGCTCGCGGACTGGCGCACATTCCCTTCATCGAAGCGATGGATGAGCTGGGGCTCGTCCCGCACCGGATCGCAGGCACGTCGATCGGCGCGCTGATCGGATCGGGCTGGGCAGCCGGGCTGACAGGCCGGGAAATCCGCGGGCTATCCTACGAAATGCTGGGGACAATGAACGGGCTGTTCGGACGCCTGCTATCCACCCAGGTCCGGTCGATGGCAAAAATCTTCCGCGAGGGCATTTCGATCCAGCTCGATCCTGTTCAGGTGGTCGACACATTTACGCCCGACGATATGCCCGAGACATTTCAGGGGCTCAAGATTCCATTCACCTGCGTTGCGACCGACTTCAGGTCCTGGCATCAGGTCGCGTTTCATGAAGGCGCGCTCAAGCCGGCGCTGGCCGCCTCGCTAGCCGTTCCGAGCCTTTACAGGCCCGTCCATTTCCACAAGACGGTTCTGGTCGATGGCGGCGTAGTCAACCCCCTGCCGCTTGACCACGCGGCGGCAGGCACCGACATTCTGGTTGGTATCGACGTCAATGGCGATCCCCATGCCTGGCCGGACGGCTATATTCCGACGATGATCGATATCGGATTTGGCTCCGCCCAGATCATGATGCACCAGTTGATCGCCCATATGATCGCGGCCTACCCGCCCGACCTCTATTTCCGCCCCCACCATGTCAATATTGGCGCGCATGAATATTGGCGGGTACGGGAAATCATAAAGGCCGGCGAGGCCGAGAAGGATCGCTTCAAGCGGGAAATATCGGCCAAGGTCGAAGGATTCATCTCCGCTCAGCGAAAAATTTCCTGAGCATTTCTGCGGCCCTGCTCGCCGAGACACCTCCGATCACTTCGGGCGCATGATGGCAGGTGGGCTGGTCGAAAAACCGGACGCCGTTATCGACCGCCCCGCCCTTGGGATCCTCCGCAGCGTAATAAAGCCGCCGCAATTTGACGTGAGCAATGGCACCGGCGCACATGGTGCAGGGTTCGAGCGTCACATAGAGATCGCAATCGGCCAAACGTCCGGTGCCATCTGCGGCAAGTGCCGCACGGATGGCGTTGAATTCGGCATGGGCTGTGGGATCGGCGGTCTCGCGCATTGTGTTGCGTCCGGTGGCCAGCACCGCGCCATCGCGCATGATGACGGCGCCAACCGGCACTTCACCGGCCGCAGCAGCCTCCGCGGCGAGGGTAAACGCAATTTCCATGGGATTGTCGGACGTGGTCATGGTCTGGCGCTCATATCAGCTTTGGCGAGATGTGTCCGCCCCGCTAGAGTGGTCGCAAAGGAGAATCAGCATCTATGGCCATTCGCCAGCTTCCAGACGATCTGGTCAACAAGATTGCCGCCGGCGAAGTCGTCGAGCGTCCGGCCAGCGTCGTAAAGGAACTGGTCGAAAATGCACTCGATGCCGGGGCGAAACGCATAGCAGTTACCACAGCGGCTGGAGGGAAGAGCCTGATCCGCATCGAGGATGACGGCTATGGCATGGACGAGGCCGATCTGGTGCTTTCCGTCGAACGGCACGCGACTTCAAAGCTCAAGGACGACGGGCTGGACGACATTCGGACCCTGGGGTTCCGTGGCGAGGCTCTGGCATCGATCGGTTCGGTGTCCGACCTCTCGATTGCTTCGCGGACACAGGACGCCGAAACGGGGCTCAAGATCTCGCTCAAACGCGGCGTCAAATCGGGCCCGGTGCCGCATCCAATTAATCGCGGCACGATTGTCGAGGTCAAGAACCTCTTTGCAGACATCCCGGCACGGCTGAAATTCCTAAAGACCGACAGAGCCGAGACCGGGGCGATAACTGATGTCATCAAGCGGCTCGCGATGGCACATCGCGGTGTGCACTTCGTTTTGTCGGGCACCGACAGGCAGCCGATCAACTGGCCCGCACAGACCGGGGAAAATGCCGTCCATGCCAGACTGGCGCAGATTATCGGAGCGGATTTTCCCGAGAACGCGCAGCAGATCGGGTTTTCGCGGGGCGGGATCGTGGTTGGCGGGCTGGCAGGATTGCCTACCTATTCACGCGCCAATACGCTCAACCAGTTCTACTTCGTCAACGGTCGCTCGGTGCGCGACAAGGTACTGCTCGGGGCGGTGCGGGCTGCCTATGCCGATTTTCTGCACCGCGACCGGTTTCCGGTCATCGCACTATTCGTTGCCATCGATCCGGGCGAAGTCGATGTCAACGTGCACCCGACCAAGGCCGAATTGCGCTTTCGCGATCAGGGGGCGGTGCGTGGCGCTGTTATCCGGGCCATCGGTGAAGCGCTGGCAGCGGCCGGTTTTCGGGCATCATCGAGCGTGGCGGAATCCGCGCTGGCCAGTTTTCGGGCCCCCGTATCTCCGGACCCGGGCGAACCGACGAGCAGCTTTGCCGAACCGGGGGGCGTGTCGACCGGGTATAGAGCGCCATCGCCTTTGCTCGGGCAGCAGAGCACTTTCTCGCCTGGTCTGGCCGCCGAGATCCGCAAATTCGATGCGCCCAGCGCCCGGCACGAGCCGACGGAAATGCCCTCGGCGGAGCAGCAGGACTTTCCACTTGGTGTGGCGCGGGCACAGGTCTTTGAGAATTACATCGTTGCCCAGAATGGCGACGCGCTGGTTCTGATCGACCAGCACGCCGCGCATGAACGGCTAGTCTATGAGCGATTTCGCGCGCAGTTGCGCAGCGGGCCGGTTGCCAGTCAGCGGCAATTGATCCCGGTGGTTATCGATCTTCCAGAAGAAGACTGCGGACGGCTCGAGGAGGCCACTCCGGTGCTGGAAAGGCTTGGGCTTTATCTCGAACGATTTGGCCCTGGGGCAGTGGCGGTCAACGAAACCCCTGCCCTTCTGGGCCAAACCGACATTGAAGGTTTAATCCGCGATCTCGCGGACGGGCTGGCGGAATGGGACAATGTGGCGGTGCTTGAGGAACGCATGGATGCTATCATTGCCCGCATGGCGTGTCATGGATCGGTGCGATCAGGGCGACGTTTGCGCGCTGACGAGATGAACGCGCTGTTGCGCGAAATGGAGGCTACGCCCCATTCGGGTCAATGCATTCATGGACGCCCGACCTACATCGAACTCAAGAAGGGCGATCTGGAGCGCTTGTTCGGGCGCCGATAATCGTTGCCGATTCGAACGCCTTTCAGACCGAGCGAGTGTCGGCGTTGTTGGAACGCGCACTGTCAACCTCGGCCTGAGCGGAAATGAGCAGCCCTGCTGTGGCCGCGGCCAGCGTGACCAAAGCGGCGATGATGCTCAGGATAACGAGTGCCATTGCGTTGCCTCCAGCTTGCACGATGCAGGACCAACCCGCGTCGCGAACGAGTGGTTCCTCAAAAAATGGCTGGGAGCGGCAAATTTGTGGCTGCTGTGTGGCAAAGGTTACTTTCCCCACACTTCCCCACATCTGCTGGTGTCACGCGACCTCGAGGAAGGTGATGGCTGTCTCAGCATATTCGCGGCGATCGATAAACTGAGTGCCGGTTGGAGCCTCGATGGCAACATCCTTTCGTTCTTCGAGGACGATAAGAGCGTCTGGTGCAATCCATCCGCCAGACAGCGCGCTGGCGATGGCCTTTTCACCCAGACCTTTGCCGTATGGCGGGTCGGCAAAGACAAGCCCACAAGGCTTGATCCGTTCGGCCGGCCCAAGATCTGTGGCATCACGCTTAAGAAGCTTGGTCTGGCCGCCGACGCCGAAATGCTCGATGTGTCCGCGAATGAGGCCGCGCGCCTCAATGCCGGTGTCGATGAAGACACAGTGAGCAGCGCCCCGCGATAACGCTTCAAAACCCAGCGCGCCCGTGCCGGCAAACAGATCGAGTACATGCAATCCCTCCAGATGGGGACCGATGCGGCTTCCGATTATCGAGAACACGGCCTCGCGCACCCGGTCCGAAGTGGGACGAATATCGTCCGACTTCGGCGCTTCGAGCTGTTTGCCGCGGAATTTTCCGGCGACGATGCGCATCTAGCTATTTATCCTCGTCCGGACGCGGGCCGCGGGGGCGATCGGGCCGAGTGCCGGTCGATGGCTTTCCATCCCGACGCGGCGGGCGCTGGCCGGTCGGCCTGTCAGCCCCGGTTTCGCGGCGCGGTCCTTTGCCAAAGGGCTTGCCACCGGGGCGGGTCTGGCCGCCAGGGCCTTTCGAGAACGGGCGATCAGAACCTGCGCCCTCGCGCCGTGGTCCTTTGGAATAGGGCCGGTCTGCGCCAGCGCCCTCCCGACGTGGCCCTTTTGCGAAAGGACGGTCGCCGCCGGCGCCATCTCTACGAGGCCCTTTGGAGAATGGACGATCGGCACCAGCGCCTTCGCGGCGCGGACCACTTGAGAAGGGTCGGTCTCCTCCACCGTCCCTGCGGGGGCCTTTGTTAAAGGGGCGGTCTCCTCCGGCAGATTCGCGGCGCGGAGGGCGATCCGCGTCCTTGCGAAACGAGCGATCACCACCGCCGGCATCGCGCGGCCCCTTGCCAAACGGCTTGCCGCCGGGCTTTTGGGGACGATCACCGAACGACTTCCCGCCCCGATCGAAGCTTTTTCCGCCAGGGGCGTCGCGGCGCGGCCTATCACCGAAGCCACCTTCATCGCGCTTGCCCTTCCGGTCACCACCAGACGGCACAAAGCTCTGGGAGGGGCGGCCATCGTCGAAGTGAACCGTGCGAGGGGCTTCTTCGCGCCGCTCGGGACGCTTGAAATCGGGCCGTTTGCGCAGGCCTCCAAAACGGTCGCGCTCAGTAGGTTGGCTTTCGCGCTGGGGGGAACGGCGGCGCGGCTGATTGGGATCCTCAGCGATGGGAGAATCGAAATCTGCCCCTGCACTTTCGGCCAGGCGCTTGCCCAGTTGGTCCTGGAGAATGCGCGTCTTCACCTTTTCGACCGACCCCGTCGGCAGATCACCAAGCTGGAACGGGCCATAGGAGAGACGGATCAGCCGGTTGACTTCGAGGCCGAGCGCGCCAAGGACGTTGCGAACCTCGCGGTTCTTGCCCTCGCGCAAGCTCATGCTGATCCAAACATTGGAACCACTGGTGCTGTCGAGCGTCGCTTCGATGGGACCGTAATCAACCCCTTCAACGGTCGTGCCGTTGGCAAGCGTATCGAGCTGTTCCTGGGTCGCCGAGCCGAAGGCACGGACACGGTAACGCCGCACCCAGCCGGTTGCAGGCAGCTCGAGGGTGCGCTTGAGGCCACCATCATTGGTGAGCAGCAAAAGGCCCTCGGTATTGTAGTCGAGCCGTCCCACAGTAAGCACGCGCGGCAAACCGAGCTTTTCAAATTCCGAAAAGACGGTTGCGCGCCCCTCGGGGTCCTTTTCGGTGACCATGAGGCCCGCGGGCTTGTGATACAGCCAAAGCTGGGTGGCCTGCTTACGGGCCAGGGGCTTGCCATCAACGGCGATAGTATCGCTTTCAACGACATTGAATGCGGGGGTCTTGACCGGGCTGCCGTTGACCGCGATGCGGCCGGCGGTGATCCAGGCTTCGGCATCGCGGCGCGAACAGACTCCTGCGCGGGCGATGACCTTGGCGAGGCGCTCGCCGGATGGGGGTGGGGCTTTATCGCTCATTGGAGCGTCTTCTTTCGATCTGGAGCTATCAAAACAAAGCGAGGCCAACGGCCCCGCCCTGAACATTCTTCGGTGCTGCGCGCGAAATCAGCGAGAGGCTGCAGCGCGAACATCAGGTGGACAGCGAGGATCGGACAGGGTGACAAGGTCACCATTGGCCGCTTCGCATATGGTTTGCTGGCCTGCCACCGTCTGGAAATATTGCTCGGGCGGAAGGTAGATGTTGCGCTCGGTCAAGCCCTGCGCGTTGCGGTAGGCGGCCATGCGCGCTGCAAGCTGACGGGCCTCGGCTTCGGTCAGGGGACGACCCGAAGTTGCGCCCGACGACAGCACGCGCCCGGTCCGCAGCGCTTCAAGATCGGCGGTGGTCAGGCCGGTGGTGTCGATGGTCACGGCGCCCGAATCCTCGGGAATGACTGCTGTCGACTGGCTGGGGGGCGGAGGGGTTGCTCCTGATGCCGGGAGCACGAGCGGGCTGCGCTCTCCCGAGACCATCGCCTTTTCCTCGCGCGGCACGATGCCCACGCCCTGCAGGGTCGAGCGCATCACTTCGCGCTCGAAAGTCAGCGGGTCGGTGAGCGCATTGGTGCCCTCCACGGTGGTGCAGGCCGCAAGTGCCGAAGCCGCGGCCGCAGCGAGAAATGTCATACTCAACAGGCGCTTAATCCTGTTATTACTCGTTACAACGATACCCATTGAGGTCTCGACCACCCTGATGATCCCACGATTTTCGTGGGGTTATAGCCCATTGGTGGGCGTAAGGCCAGAATTTGGCCGATTTACGATTTCGCTTCCGACTCGGGCCGGGGGCGTAGCACGTCGATTATCAGTGCAATGACGCCTATGCTGATGGCCATGTCGGCGATGTTGAATACATAAGGGAAAAAGCTCAGCGAGAAAAAGTCGGCGACGGCACCATAAACCACGCGATCGATGGCGTTGGAGAGGGCGCCGCCAATGGCGAGAGCGATGCCGATGCGGGTGAGAAGGGAGTCTTCCTTGACCCACCACCAGCCCAGCGCGACCATAGCCAAGCCCATGACAAGCAACAGCATTTCCGGCGCCATGCCGCCCATGAGGCCATAGGAGATGCCAGTGTTCCAGACGAGAGTGTAGTCGAAAAACGGAGCAACGTCGATGACTTCACCCCCTGTCCAGCCGGCCATATCGATCTGCAGATATTTGTGCAGGCGGTCGAAAATCAGGACGTCCAGCCCGAGGAAAAAACTCCACAGCACCGATGGCTTCATCAGGAAATTCATACGCTAAGCCCTGCAGCCACCCGCTCGCGCATAGCCTGAGCGTCACGGGGAGTCAGATCGGGATATTCGGGGTCAGAACCGACCTCGGGCGAGACTTTCCATGAGCGAGCGCAACGGGTTCCCGCGGCTCTGGCAAAGGCCACCTGGACCCCCGGAACCTCGTCCAACTTGAAGAATTGCTCGTTCGAAAAGGCATGGGATTGAGTAGAAATAGCCGAGACAATGCACAATTCGGCGAGATCATGAGACTCGACCGCCTTGGCAAGCTCAGGATCGGTGATAGCGACTATGGGAGCGGCCTCAAGCGATGAGCCGATGACCTTGTTCTTGCGCTCGATTTCGAGCGCGCCGGTGACCACGCGGCGTACCGCACGGATCTTTGCCCATTTTGCCGCCAAGCCATCGTCGCGCCACTCTGAGGGGACCTCCGGGAAGGTGCGAGTGTGGACGGAAGACGTGTCGCCCGGGTTTCGCTCAAGCCAGACTTCTTCCATCGTGAAGACCAGCACCGGAGCCAGCCATGCGGTGAGGCATGAATAGAGCTGGTCAAGGACCGTCAGGGCCGCCTTGCGCTTTGTCGACGAGATCGGATCGCAATAGAGCGCGTCCTTGCGGATGTCGAAATAGAACGCCGAGAGCTCGAGATTCATGAAGTTGGCGATGGTGTTGACCACACGCTTGTAGTCGTACGCCTTGTAGCCGGCGCGGACCTCGCCATCGAGGACGGCGAGACGGTGAAGGATGAGCTTTTCTAGCTCGGGCATGTCGGCGTGGGCCACCGCTTCCTCGGGCTTGTAATGGGCGAGATTGCCCAACAGCCAGCGGAAGGAATTGCGCATCTTGCGGTACATCTCGACGGTGTTGGCCAGGATTTCATCGCCGATGCGGTGATCCTCGGCACAGTCGATGGTCGCCGCCCAGAGGCGCAGGATGTCGGCGCCGAACTTCTTGATGATGTCCTGGGGCGCAATGGTGTTGCCCAGCGATTTGGACATCTTGAAGCCGTTCTTGTCCATGGTGAAGCCATGAGTAAGGACGGATTCGTAAGGGGCAAAGCCGTTGGTGGCGCAGCTTTCGAGCAGCGAGGAGTGGAACCAGCCGCGATGCTGGTCGGAACCCTCGAGATACATCGAAGCCGGGAATTTCAGGTCCGGCCATTTTTCCTTGTTGCGCAAAACGAAGGAATGGGTCGAGCCCGAATCGAACCAGACATCGAGAATGTCGGTGACCTTGGTCCAGTTTTCAGGGTCTGCGACGTCATTGCCGAGGAAGCGCTGTTTGGCGTCTTCGGCGAACCAGGCGTCGGCACCTTCGGATTCGAAGGCGGCAACGATGCGGGCGTTGACGGCATCGCTTTTGAGGATTTCGCCAGTTTCAGCATTGACGAACACGGTGATAGGGACACCCCAGGCCCGCTGGCGTGAGAGCACCCAATCGGGGCGATCGGCGATCATTGAGCGCAGGCGGTTCTGGCCGGCAGGGGGGACAAATTTCGTGGCGTCGATGGCGGCCAAGGCGCGGGTGCGTAGCGTATCGTCCGCTCCCTTGCCGAGGTTCTTGTCCATATAGACGAACCATTGGGGGGTGTTGCGGAAGATGATAGGCTTTTTCGAGCGCCAGGAATGGGGATACTGGTGCTTGAGGCGGCCACGGGCGAAGAGATTGTTGGCGGAGATGAGCGCGGTGATGACGCGCTGGTTGGCGTCACCCTTCTTGCCCTTGTCGTCGATGATGCGCGCGGGTCCGCCCTCAGCGTCGGGGCCAAAGCCGGGAGCGTCCTTGGTGTAGAAACCGGCGTCATCGACGGTGAAGGGGATTGTGGTGTCGATGCCTTTTGCGGCGATGGCGCGGCCTTCGGTCATCCAGATTTCAAAGTCGTCGGCGCCGTGGCCGGGGGCGGTGTGGACAAAGCCGGTGCCGGCGTCGTCGGTGACGTGATCGCCGTTGAGGAGCGGTACGAGGAAATCGTAGCCGCCGCCGAACCCGCGCAGCGGGTGGTGGAGGGTCATGGCGCCAAGTTCATCAGCGGTGACATCGGCCAGGCGCTTGAAGGTGAGCTTGGCTTTTGTGGCGCTTTCTTCGGCGAGATTGTCCGCGAAGATCAGCTTTTCGCCGGGCTGCGGGCCGAAATCGTTCTCGGCAGACTCCACTTCGTAGAGGCCATAGGCGATGCGCGAGGAATAGGACACCGCGCGGTTGCCGGGGATAGTCCATGGGGTGGTGGTCCAGATGACAACAGACGCGTCCAATAGCTTTTCCACCGGCGCCTTGTCGGCCCAATGCTGGGTAGCCACGGGAAACTTCACCCAGATCGCGTCGCTTTCATAATCCTGATATTCGATCTCGGCTTCGGCGAGCGCCGTCCGCTCGACGACCGACCACATGACGGGCTTACTGCCGCGATAGAGCTGGCCGGAAGCGGCAACTTTCATCAACTCGGACGCAATGGTGGCTTCGGCATCGAAGCTCATGGTGAGATAGGGATTGGCCCAATCTCCATTCACGCCCAGGCGCTTGAATTCCTCGCGCTGAATATCGACCCATTTCTCGGCAAAGGTGCGGCATTCGGCGCGGAATTCGTTGACCGGGACTTCGTCCTTGTTGAGGCCCTTGGCCCGGTACTGTTCCTCGATCTTCCATTCGATGGGCAAGCCGTGACAGTCCCAGCCGGGCACATAGGCAGAATTGTAGCCCAGCATCTGCATGGAGCGGGACACAAGATCCTTCAATGTCTTGTTGAGCGCGTGGCCGATATGGATGTTGCCATTGGCGTATGGGGGGCCGTCGTGGAGCGTGAATTTTTCACGGTCGCGGCTCTGCTCGCGCAGCATTTTGTAGAGGTCCATATCCTCCCAGCGCTTGAGCCATTCGGGCTCGCGCTGGGGCAGACCGGCCCGCATGGGGAAATCGGTCTGGGGCAGGAACAGGGTGTTTGAATAGTCGCGCTCGGTTGTCGCGCCTGTTTGCGTGTCGGTCATAAGAACTCGCGGAAATCTTCAGTCATGAGATCGGGACCGCTTTTAACAGCGGACCGGCGGAAAAGTCGATGGGTTTGCGGCATAGCACGAAGTGATCACGGCGTCTGAGCGGACTAGATCCCGGCTCAAGGCCGGGATGCCGGCTGCGGCGTGCTGCACCGAACGCGATTTAGCCGATGGACCCATCGACAAAGCCCAAGGCGGCGTCCAGCTCGGAGAGCGGGCGGGCCTGGGCGGTGATAATTCGCGCTGCCGCCGTATCCTTGTCCATCTGCGCTATGAGCGGTGTGAGACCATCGAATGTCATCTGCCCCCGGATAAAGCCGAGCAGGGCGATGTCGAGAGTCTTGCCATAGATGATGCGGTCGAAATCGAAAATGAAGGTCTCGAAGGGCGGACGCGTATTGTCGAACATTGGCTTGCCATAGGCGGCGACGCCATCGAACAGCTCTCCATCAAGGCGTATCCTGACGGCGTAAACACCTTGGGCAAGCCCGAAGGTTTGGGGCACAGCCATATTGGCGGTGGGATAGCCCATCTCGCGGCCGCGCTTGTCGCCTTCGATCACCGTGCCGGAAAAGAAATGGTGATAGCCCAGAAGGGCGTTGGCGGTCTCGATATTGCCGCCAGCAAGCGCATCGCGGACGCGAGATGATGATACAGGCTCAATGCCGTCATCGAGCATGTCGCAGATCTCGACCGAAAAGCCGTGCTGCTCGCCTTGGGCCAGAAGAAAATCGGGCGTACCCGCCCTGCCCTTGCCGAAATGAAAATCGGCACCGACCACCACGCCGGAAACCTCGAGCGCTTCGAGCAGGTAGCGCGCAACAAATTCGCTTGCATCCACGGAAGCCAGATCGCGGGAGAATTCCATGAAGGCCACAGCATCAAACCCCAGCGCTTCGACAAGGCTCGCCTTTTGATCGGCATAGGTCAGACGATACAGAAAGGGGTTTGGCGCAAAGACATCGCGCGGATGGGGCTCGAAGGTCAGGACCAGTGCCGGCACACCCTTTTTTTCCGCCATGGCGCGGGCGGCGGCAAAAACCTGCTGATGGCCGCGGTGGCACCCATCGAAATTGCCGATGGCCACGACACCGCCCTTGAGAGCTGTCGGAACGGCCGAAAGGCCGTCGAGTCGGGCGAAGGTCTTGCCTGCGGTCATATCGTCTGGATCGTTCGTCGCGCTTCCGAAACGGAAGGATTGGGTGAGGCCAATTGAAGTCGCGCGGAAATTGCCTTTTTGTGATCCCGATTGCAAGGGCCGAGGATCAGGCCATTTGGCCAATGTAGCGCCAAGCCTGCGCGGGACGCGGCTCGGCTGTAGCGGGTTCGCCGAAATCGACGAGCGGATAGGTGCCTATGGACTGCATACGGTCGCGCGGCAAGTGCTCCCGTCCGATGTCTCCGACATAGATTTGGCGCTTTTCGCTCAGGCAGCGATCAAGGAACGCCACAACCCGCCTGGCGAGTGCGGCTTTATAAAAGAGGTCGCCCACGAGGATGATTTCCTGTGCTGGCACAGGGCCGTCGAGAAGGTCGGCGAGCGAGGTCTGGATGGATACGGAATTGAGCGCGGCACTAAGTCTTGCCGCAACGATGGCGTTGGGGTCGGTATCGCAGGCAAGAACACGATTGGCCCCGCTCATGGCCGCCGCGATGGCCACCAGGCCAGAGCCCGTTCCCAAATCGAGGACGGTGCGCCCCGAGACGATTCGGGGATTGGTCATGATGTGCATGGCCAGCACAAGCCCGCCTGGCCAGCACCAGGCCCAATAGGGCGGCACACCGTCGCGCGCCAGTTTCCAGACCCCGCTTTGCGGGACGGCGAGGTGCAACCGGATGTCAGGCAGCCCCGGCACGGGAGCGACGGGAAGATTTTTCGCAATGAAGTGCGTCGTGTCTATCTTGCGCCTCTCACCAGACCAGACGCGGCATGAACCCGATCATATTGGCGCGCGAGACGGAGACGAAATCGGATACCCGGCGGGCCGGTGGATCGTTGAAGGCATCGAGTTCGGCGGCGTGAATCGAGCCGGTTATGAACAGGAGGTCGATGCCGAACTGGGCGGCGCCCATGGCATCGGTGCGTACGGAATCTCCGATGGCAAGGATCTGGCTTTTTGCGAATCGCTGCCCGGCGGCCTCGTCGGCCAGCGCCTTGGTCTGCTCGTAGATGGGATTGTAAGGCTTACCCGCCATCATCACCCTGCCGCCGATGTCTTCATAGGCGTCGGCCAGCGCCCCTCCACAATAGACGATACGGTCTCCTTCTTCGACGACCTTGTCGGGATTGGCGCATATCAGCGGCAGATTGCGCGATTTCCAGATGGCCATGCGGTCCAGGTAATCGTCGGGGGTGTCGTCATCGGTATCGAGATCTGTGACGACCACGGCGGTTGCCTCTTCGTCCGAGCCGAAGGTGAGATCGAGCCCCTCAAACAGCACGTCATCGACGGAGGGGCCGACGCGGGCCACAGTCCTACCCCGCCAGTTTTCCAGCAAGGTGCGGGTGGCATCGCCAGAAGACACCAGAGCATCATAAGCGTCACGCGGGATGCCCATAGCATCGAGCTGGGCGATGATTGAGTTTCCGGGGCGCGGGGCATTGGTTATGAGCACAACCCGACCGCCCCTCGCGCGGAATTGGCTCAGCGCTTCGACGGCACCCCAGTGCGGGGTCACGCCGTTATGGAGCACGCCCCAGACGTCGGAGAGCACAGCCTTATAGCGTGTGGCGAGATTGGAAAGACCGGGAGTGGGGCCGGCAAGGGCGGGCATGGGCGTTCCTTGATTTGTGGTTATCGCGCGACGGCCCGGCGCAGATCGTCATCGCCCTCGTCGCGCAGATCGGGCCGCAAGGGTCCGGCTTCACCCATAACCGGGCCTTGCGCAAGCTTTATGCCATCATCAAGCAGCGCAAGGATTTCGCTCTCACTTTCAAGGTCGGTGATAACGAGATTGATGCCGAAGCGCTTGATATAGTCGTTGATGTCGGATGAGTGGAAATCGGTCAGCGTGGCGGGCGATTTGAGGAAGGCGTGGGCGCTGGTTTCTATATAGCGCACGCCCTTTTCGGCAAGGCCGCCAAAATCCAGCCGGAGCGTCGTCGCATTGCGCAAGGCGACGGACACGCCCTGTTGCACAAGGCTGGCCAGCCCATCGGATTCAGGGCGCGACAGGTCGGTCCAATCCTCATAATCGAGCGCAAAGACGATATCGGAATTGATGGCGCGATTGGCGGCAAGAAGGCTCAAGGTCTGATCGAGCGCCGGCTTGTCGCCGAGGCTGGCGGGTGAAATATCGATCAGGAGGCGGACCGGATCGCCGCTTAGACGGGCGCGCCGGACGATGCGGATGCCCTCTTCGGCGCAGATGCGATCGATGCGGCGGAGGACAACCGTGCCCTCGCCGGTGGGGATGGGCATATATTGTGGTGGATCGACCAACTGGCGCCCCTCGATTTGCAGGCGCGGCACCATATCGAAGGCGTGGGTCTTGCGCTGGGGGAGCGTTAGGATGGGGCGGACGTGGTGAATTAGCCGTCCTTCATCGAGGGCGCGTTTGACTTCGTCGAGTGCAATGGTTGGGACGCGGCGGGCTTCGGAGTGACCGGTTGGTCTGCGGTCGTCTTTGGCGGCCGGAGCGGAGGCTGCCTGGGCGGTTTCGAGATCAGACACCGCCTCGGCGACCTGGCGGACGACGGTGCCCAGAACGCTCATATCGGCCTCGATGACATCTAGGCGTGAGCCGAGTTCGAGATCGACGAGGGCATTTACACGCTGACTGAGGACCTGGCCCGCCTTGGCATCGGTGGCCAGAAGGCGCCCCATTTCCTCGACGCCCTGTTCGAGTCGCCGGAAGGCGCGGCGGCGGGCTTTGCGCTCCTCGACCATCGCGCCTCCCAGCGCTATGGCAAGCGCCAGAAGCCCCGCTTCAATAGGGGTGAAGCCGAGGGCGAAATAGGCCGCTGCGCCAATGGCGGCGCCGCAGACTCCAACAAAAATCAACACCAGATTTTGCACCCGGCTCAAAGCCCCCGCGGGAATCAAATTCGGCTTTCATTTAAAGGTTTACCACTCCCGCGTCCGACTAAAAAGCGGGCGCGCCAACCCTTTGTTTACCCTAATGGATTGATAGTGCCAGCAAGAGTAGAGCCTTCATCTGGCAAGGAGAAGCCGCCTGATGCGTGATGGAACCCCGTCGGACGCAGATGTGAATCTGTTGCTGATCGAGTGTTCGCCCGAGCGGGCGCGCGCCACCATGTCGGCCATTTATGCCCAATGGGGGCAAGGAATCACGCTCGTGCACTGCACAAGTGGGCAGCAGGCCATGCGCAATCTCAAGGCACAACGCTTCGACGTGCTTCTGGCGGAAACCGGGAGCCTGGAGGGGCTAGGGGGCGGCCAGGAAGCTGCGTTCGGTGCTCTGGCGGCGGCGTCCGATGATGCGCTGATCATTGCACTTTCCGATGGCGGATCGGTGTCGCTGGCGGTTGCCGCAATGCGGGCCGGTGCGCACGATTATCTTCCCTTACCGGTCTCAGGACCTGTTCTGGCGGCAAGGCTGGGCGAGCTCGGCCAGCGCCACGGCAAGGCGCGCGCCATGGTGTGCTACACGCTGGTCGAAAAACATCCTGATTTTGAAGGGTTCGTGGGAACGACGCCACAAATGCAGGCGATCTACGACCAGATTTTGCGGATCGCGCCGTCGGCGGCACCGGTGTTCATCACCGGGGAGAGCGGGACGGGCAAGGAAGTGACGGCCGAAGCCCTGCACAAGCGCAGCCCGCGCGCCAAGAAGCGCTTCATTGCGATCAATGCCGGCGCCATCCCGCGCGAACTTATGGAATCCGAAGTGTTCGGGGCGGTCAAAGGCTCCTATACGGGTGCCCATGAAGATCGCAAGGGCGCCATCGAAATGGCTGATGGCGGCACGCTGTTTCTCGATGAAGTGGGGGAAATGGACCTTGCCCTGCAGTCGAAACTGCTGCGTTTTTTGCAGACAGGGACGATCACCCGGGTTGGGGAGTCGGTGGCGCGACCGGTCGATGTGCGGGTAATATGCGCGACCAATCGCAATCCGATGCAATTGGTAAGCGAAAAGAAGTTCCGCGAGGACCTGTTCTATCGCCTGCATGTGCTGCCCATTCATTTGCCGCCCCTGCGGCAGAGACCGGGCGACATCATGCCACTGGCGCAAAGCTTTCTGCCTCGTTTGCCAAGGAAGAAGGCAAGGGGTTCGTCGGATTTGCGCCCGATGTCGCGGACCTGTTCGTCGCCCGCGAATGGCCGGGCAACGTTCGCCAGCTGCAAAATCTGGTGCGCCGCATCGTCGTAATGTTCGATGGGGGAATGGTGACCTCGCAGATGGCGATGGCTGCCGACATCGAGTCACGGGATGCCTATGACGTCTCAGTCATCTCGACCGGGCCCCTACCCGACATTCTGCCCATGTGGCAGCAGGAGCAAAAGATCATCGAGGACGCGCTAGGGGCTTTCGGCGGCAACATCGCCCGCGCCGCCGCGGCGCTGGAAATCAGCCCTTCGACGATCTACCGCAAGCGACTGGGGTGGGAACGGGCCGGCGCTGCCTAGCCATGCCCAGGTTCTATGGGCATTTCGAGCACAGTAGCCTTCACTACCGCCTACTCGCCCCCTATACCCTTGGGCATAATAGACTTGATATTGCCCAGTTCGATATGCCATTGCGGGCGATGGATATGCCGCCAAGGTGTTCGATACTGTCAAAATTCTCTGAGTATGCGTTGGGCACACGATCGGCATTGGGGTCTGGGCGACGATATAGGCGTTCCAGCCGAGATGAGCGCTCTTGTCGAAATTAAATTCGAGATTGCGGGGTCGCTGCCGAAACACAGGCCAGCGGGAGACGTCCGGAGATCTGGGTGTCGATATAGCCGCAATCGATCCAGTTGGTGCCGGCGATGAACAATTCGCCCTGACCGAAGGCGCCACGCTCGTCGAGCGCTTCGCCCAGTTCGGTCCATGGCAGCTGCAGTGCCGTCGGGTCTTCCCAATCGCCTGGGAACACGGCCCGCGCCATCCGTTTGCGGCATGGGAAATCAGCAGGGAGAGAATGACGAAGGTCGCAATGGCCGAGCCGAAGAGCCACGCCCGAATGGCCCAGCCGTCCCGATTGGCGGCCCATGCACCCATGAGCATAACAGCATGAGATAGCCCGGTGCCTGCCAATGGAAGTGGAACTGGGTGTCCGACCAGAGGGCGACGACGGTGAAAAAGATGACGATCGGCCAGCCGATATAGCAAAACAGCGCCGCCACACCCGGTTCAGCGCCCGAGGGGAACTGACCCCGTGGGCCTGCGGCGAGTGCCTTGACGCCAACATAGAGCGCGGGAAGCGCCAGCCAGGGGACCATATAGAGCAGTTGTCCCCAGATCATGCGGATCAATCCGTCCCAGCGCAGACCGGATTCGGCCAGCGCCCTGCCGCCCTGAAAGCCGAAGGACACCCAATCATTCTGCGCGTTCCAAATCAGAACCGGAGAGAAGTGGCAAGCGCTATCATAAGTGCCAGCCACGGCGCACGATGAGCCAGCCAGCGGCGCTGGGTGGATTGGCAAGAATGAACAGGCCGGTGGCCCGCCACAAGAAAGACGGCATGATACTTCGAGAGAAATGTCAGGCGAGAAATACTCCGGCAACGCCCCAGTAAAGGAAGGGTCGCTGAGCGCCCTTGCCGAAGAAGATTTCGATCAGCACGCGGATCGTTGCGAGCCAAAACAGCACCATAGGGGCGTCGGGCTGGGTCCATGACCCGATGGATAGCGAAAACAGCACGCAAGCGTTGACGATAAGCGCTGCGTAAAAGCCGCCAAGCGGGGAATGGATGCGGCGGACAATATCGAAGACCAGCCATGTCGAGACCGCGAACATCAAAATGAAAGGCAGGCGGATGACGAGCAGGTTGTCGGACCCGGTCAGTTTGCAGCGTGGCCCAGATGGTCCAGAGCGAGATGGGGGGCTGGTCGAAATAGCTCAGATGGAATTGGCGGGCGGATGCCAGGTAATAGGCCTCCCCAGTGCCCCACCCGACTACAGCGCCACCGATCATGCGCAGGATCAGAGTGACGGCGATCAGGGCGAGGGTGGCTTGACCGGGGAGAAGGGGCCGATGCGATCACGCGGGTTCATGGTCTAGCGCCACGTAAAAATGCGGGTAACCGCATAGTTGAAACCACGCTCATAACGGCGCCGGCTATGCCGGCAACGATGAAGTGGCCATATGGGTTTCAAACAGCACGCTGGCGACCGAGGACGTTGCCAGTGTGCCGAAGCTACAGACCAGATAAAAGCTGAGAAGCCCGACCCAGAACCGACGACCGGTTAGTTTCTGTCAGCATACGTCAACTCGTTGTTGAGCAGATAATTGGTCGTCATGGCCACCAGAGTTGCGACCAACTGGCTGTTGGCGAAATTGAAATCGAGGACTTCAAAGGCAAAGGTCAGCACCGAAAGGTACGACGACGCCCGACGCCCCGACGAGGGAAAACAAGAGAAAGCTGGTGGGCAGGATGCCACGGGAAATCTGCGACACGATGAGCCCGAGGAACTGGGCGACGACCAGAGCGCTCATCTGCTTTCGCCGGCAAAGCGGGGGCGAAGGTGTAGGGCACTTCCGTGATAACCAGTTTTCGCCCGAGCTGACGGTTGCCGGTGGCAATGATGTCGAGCAGTATCTTGAAGCCCTCACGCGACAGGCGCGGCACGATCTGGTTGAACAGCGACCGGCGGAGCAGGAAAAAACCGCTCATGGGATCAGACAGAGCTTTGCCGGTGAGAGCCCCGAAAGCCGGGTTGCCAGCTCGGACCCCTTCTGGCGGCTGGCGGAAAGCCTTCTTGCGAACTTCCTGCCCCGGTATAGCGTGAACCCCGACGATATCGGCTCCAGCGCGGGCCTGTTCGAGCATCTTTGGTAAAATCGTTTCGTCGTGCTGATGGTCGGCATCGATCACCGCAACAAATCTGCCGCGGAGGACGCCATCCCTTCGATGCAGGCCGATGACAGGCCGCGCCGCCCTATGCGATGGATGCATCTGACGTGAGGTTTTGTGCGTTGCTATCTGTTTGGCCAGATCGGCCGTTCCATCCGGACTGTTATCGTCAACGACGATGACCTCGAACGTCGTGCCAGCCAGCGCTGCCTCGAGCTTTTCGATGAGCGGGGCGATGTTTTCGCGTTCATTGAAGGTGGGGACGATGACCGACAGGGTCGGCGGGTTCCAATTTTGTGCGGACATCTTTTCCAATTCTGTCATCGTCTCGTCTTTTTATGTCCGCATGAACGTGGCGCATGCAAATCGCGCAACGGCATAACAAGCCCTGTCCGCGATGCAAAATTTTTTGCGTGCGGCATTCTTGGACTCCCGCACCCCCCTCTCCTATCTGCACCGAATGCTGCTAGCACTCTTCGCTAGAGTGCTAATAGCGGAGGAAATTGCATCTCAACTTCACGTTCCAAAGGAGCGACTATGAGCTTCCGTCCCCTGCATGACCGCGTTGTGGTCCGTCGCGTCGATAGCGAATCCAAAACCGCCGGCGGTATCATCATCCCCGACACTGCCAAGGAAAAGCCCTCTGAGGGCGTTGTCGTTTTCCGTCGGCGCCGGAGCCCGCGACGACAGCGGCAAGATCGTTCCGCTCGACGTCAAGGAAGGCGACCGTGTCTTGTTTGGCAAGTGGAGCGGCACCGAAGTCAAGGTTGGCGGCGAAGACTGCTGATCATGAAAGAGTCCGACATCATGGGCGTGATCGAAGGCTAATCCGGTCGTGATTCCTGCCGGAAGTGCCCCAAAAAACCTTCGGATGCCCTTTTTCATTTTTTTCAAGGAGCAGAATTAAATGGCTGCCAAAGAAGTCAAATTCTCGACCGAAGCCCGCGACAAGATTTGCGCGGCGTCAACATCCTGGCCAATGCGGTCAAGGTGACCCTCGGTCCCAAGGGCCGCAACGTGGTCATCGAAAAATCGTTCGGCGCACCGCGCATCACCAAGGACGGCGTGACCGTTGCCAAGGGAAATCGAACTCGAAGACAAGTTCGAGAACATGGGCGCTCAGATTGCGGCGCACCGTGGCCTCCAAGACCAACGACATCGCCGGTGACGGCACCACGACTTCGACCGTTCTGGCTCAGTCGATCGTCAACGAAGGCGTCAAGGCCGTCGCTGCCGGCATGAAACCTATGGATCTCAAGCGCGGCATCGATCTGGCCGTGACCGAAGTGATCTCGAACCTGGCCAGCAAGGCGGTCAGATTTCGAACTCTTCGGAAGTCGCTCAGGTCGGCACGATCTCTGCCATGGCGAAAAGGCCATCGGCGACATGATCGCCAACGCGATGCAGAAGGTCGGCAACGAGGGTGTCATCCACCGTCGAGGAAGCCAAGACCGCAGAAACCGAAACTCGATGTCGTTGAAGGCATGCAGTTCGACCGCGGTTACCTGTCGCCGATTTCGTGCCAATACTGAAAAGAGGGTCGCCCAGCTCGATGATCCGCTCATCCTGCTGCACGAAAGAGAAGCTCTCGAAACCTGCATGGCTCTCCTGCCCGTGCTCGAAAGCGTCGTTCAGTCCAACCGTCCGCTGCTGATCATTGCAGAAGACGTTGAAGGCGAAGCGCTTGCCACCCTCGTCGTCAACCGTCTGCGTGGCGGTTTGAAGGTCGCTGCCGTCAAGTGCTCCGGGCTTCGGTGATCGCCGCAAGGCCATGCTCGAAGACATCGCCATCCTGACCGGTGGCCAGGTGATTTCCGAAGACCGGCATCAAGCTCGAGAACGTGACCACCGACATGCTGGCACTGCCAAGCGCGTCGAGATCACCAAGGAAAACACCACCATCGTCGATGTTTCGGGTTCCAAGGACGACATCGAAGGCCGCGTCAACCAGATCAAGGCACAGATCGAAGAACCTCGTCGGACTACGACAAGGAAAAGCTTCAGGAACGCCTAGCCAAACTGGCCGGTGGCGTTGCCGTGATCAAGGTCGGCGGTTCGACCGAAGTGGAAGTGAAAGAACGCAAGGACCGCGTCGACGACGCGCTCAATGCGACCCGCGCGGCGGTTGAAGAAGGCATCGTTGCCGGTGG
>JACADM010000107.1_pt1 | contig 57163 bp, 67 predicted proteins | sample 7512371 | NCBI WGS metagenome assembly JACADM01 (sample SAMN14389041, study PRJNA612141) | algae metagenome | isolation source: non-axenic algae culture | place: India: Navi Mumbai | collected 2017-01
TTCCTGTTGCAAGGGCCTATCCGATGTCCCGTCTCCTCACTCCCGATATCTGCGTCATCGGCGCCGGCAGCGGCGGGCTCTCCGTCGCGGCGGCGGCTGCCGCCTTCGGCGTCGACACCGTGCTGATCGAGAAGGGGGAGATGGGCGGCGACTGCCTGAACTACGGCTGCGTGCCGTCCAAGGCGTTGATCGCCGCCGGCAAGGCGGCCCGTCATGCCGAGGAGGCCGAGCGCTTCGGCGTCACCGTGCCGCGCGTCGATGTCGACTTCGCCGCGGTCAACGACCATGTCCGCAAGGTCATCGCCACGATTGCCCCGCATGATTCGCAGGAGCGTTTCGAGGGGCTGGGCGTCACGGTGATCCGCGCGCCCCGCGCGCTTTCGCGATGCCACCACGGTGGTGGCGGGCGAGGCGGAAATCCGCGCCCGCCGCTTCGTCGTCGCCACCGGCTCCTCGCCCTTCGTGCCGCCGATCCCGGGCCTCGAGGCGGTGCCCTGGCACACCAACGAGACGATCTTCACCCTGCGCGAGTGCCCGGGCCATCTGCTGGTGATCGGCGGCGGCCCATCGGCCTGGAGCTGGCCCAGGCCCATCGCCGGCTCGGCGCCCGCGTGACCGTCGTCGAGGCGGCCCGCGCATGCCGCGCGAGGATCCGGAGCTGGCCGCGCTCGTGCTGGAGCGGCTGCGCGCCGACGGCGTCGAGCTGATCGAGGGGGCGAGCGTCACCGCCGTGTCCGGCACGGCCGGTGCGATCCGGTTGACAATCGGCGAGGGCGACACAGCGCGGGAGATCGAGGGCACGCATCTGTTGCTGGCCGTCGGCCGCAAGGCCAATGTCGAGGGTCTGGGGCTGGAGGAGGCGGGCATTGCCTTCGACCGGCGCGGCATCACCGTGGGCGCGGACCTGCGCAGCTCCAACCGCCGGGTCTATGCCATCGGCGACGTCGCCGGTGGCCTGCAGTTCACCCATGTCGCCGGCTATCACGCCGGGGTGGTGATCCGGGCGCTGCTGTTCCGCCTGCCGGCGAAGGAAAACCGCGAGATCATTCCGCGCGTCACCTTCCCGATCCGCAGATCGGCCATGTCGGCCTCACTGCGGAGGAGGCTCGCGCGCGGTTCGGGACGGCGCGGGTACGGGTGCTGGAGGCGGCCTTTGCCGGCAACGACCGGGCCCAGGCCGAAGCGCGCACGGACGGGCTGGTGCGGCTGGTCGCGGCACGCGGCGGACGGATCGTCGGGGCGAGCATCGTCGGGGCGGATGCGGGCGAGATCACCAACCTGCTGTCGCTGGTCGTCGCCCGCAAGCTGGGCGTGCGGGATCTTGCCGGTTTCGTCTCTCCCTATCCCTCCCTTTCGGAAGGCGGTTCGCCGCGCGGCGATTTCCTATTATGCTGACAGTGCGCGCAACCCGTGGATTCGCCGCCTCGTCCGCTTTCTCGCCCGGTTCGGCTGAGGCGGCAGGGGCGGGCCGAACGGGCCCTGCGGCAGGAACGGGGTGTGACGTTTTGGCCGACGGGCGGGCAGGCGCGGCGGCAAGACAGCGGCAGGGTGGCCATTGAGCGCACCGCATCATGACGAGACGTCCCGCGGGGACGGCGCGGGGCGAAACCGGCCCGCGCCGGCAGCAGGCCTGCGCGCAGCTCCCGATCGCAAAGGCCGCCGCCGCTGGGGCGGGTTGTCGGGCAAGCTGCTGATTCTCACCGTGCTCTTCGTGATGCTGAGCGAAGTGCTGATCTTCGTGCCGTCCGTCGCCAATTTCCGCAACACCTGGCTCACCGACAAGCTGACCATCGCCGGCGTTGCCGCCAGCGTGCTGGTGGAGACCGACATGGTGTCCCCGGCGGTGCAGGCCGAGCTGTTGCGCGCCACCGGTGCGCTGGCCGTCGCCCTCGACGAGGGCGAGCGCCGCCGCCTCATCGCCATGGTCGAGACGCCCGGCGAGATCGACCGCACGGTCGACATGGGCAAGGCCGATGCGATGACCTCGGTGCTGGAGAGCTTCGCCATCCTGCTGTCCTCCGGCGACGGGCAGATGCGCGTCATCGGCCCAACCCAGATGGGCATCGGCGGACGGGTCGACATCGTCATGCCGGAAGCCAAGCTGCGCAACGCGATGTGGGCCTTCTCCGTGCGCATCCTGGCGCTGTCGCTGGTGATCTCGGCGATCACGGCGGCGCTGGTCTATCTGTCGCTGCGCTGGCTCCTGGTGCGGCCGATGCAGCGGCTGACCCGCTCCATGGCGCGCTTCCAGGCCTCGCCCGAGGACACCGGCCTGATCATCGAGCCCTCGCGCCGCGACGACGAGGTGGGCGATGCCGAACACAGCCTGGCCGCCATGCAGGCGACATTGACCGAAACGCTGAACAGCCGCCGGCAGCTGGCCGATCTCGGCCTTGGCGTCTCCAAGATCAACCACGACCTGCGCAACCTTCTCGCCTCGGCGCAGCTGTTTTCCGAGCGCCTGGAGCATGTCGCCGACCCGACCGTGCAGCGGCTGGCGCCGAAGATCATCGCGACGCTCGACCGTGCCGTCGGCTACACCAGCTCGGTGCTGGCCTATGGCAGCGCCGCGAGGCGCCGCTGCGCCGCCGGGTGGTGCGGCTCGACCTCCTGGTGCGCGATGTCGGCGAGGTGCTGGGCCTGTCGTCGGACGGGCCGGTCGCCTTCGAGAACCGGGTGGAGGAGGGGGCCGAGGTCGAGGCCGATCCCGAGCAGCTGTTCCGCGTGCTGATGAACCTGTGCCGCAATGCGGTCCAGGCGCTGCAGCAGTCGGGCTCCGACATGCTGGTGCGCCGGGTGATCGTCGAGGCCGACTGCCGCGCCGCCGAAGTGGCGGTGAGGGTGCGGGATACCGGTCCGGGCGTGCCGCCGGCCCTGCGCGAGAAGCTGTTCCGCCCGTTCCAGTCCGCTGCCCGGCGCGGCGGCACCGGCCTGGGGCTGGCGATTGCCGCCGAGCTGGTGCGCGCCCATGGCGGCGAGATTCGGCTGGTCGAGCGGGCCGGGCCGGGCGCGGAGTTCGAAATCCGCCTGCCGCGCGTCACGCCGCAGGATCCGCCAAACGTCGAGGGGGCCGGCGAAACGGCGGAATCCGGCCGCGTGTCGGCCACTGTCGACAGCGGTCGCTGAGCCTGTTCCGGCCGCTTATCAACAGGCTGTGGAAGCGCGCAAAAAAGTCGGAGAAAAAACGCGCGCCCTCGCTTGCAATCCTCAAAGACCAGAGTAGAGATTGCGCCCTGTCCGGAGGCGATGCCACGGACGGACCGCCTCCGCCTCGTGTCTAACACGTCTTGTTCGATACGGCGGCATGATGGCCTAAGCACCGGTAGCTCAGCTGGATAGAGCACCAGACTACGAATCTGGGGGTCGGGAGTTCGAATCTTCCCCGGTGCGCCACTTCCCAAACGATTGCTTATTCTCCTTTCTCAGTGCTGACGCCGGAAGCCCATAGGTAGCTTCCGGGAAAGCCGGCGGTGAGAAGGTGGCCAGATTGACAGGCTTACGTTGGCATCTCAGCGAGCCACGCGGAGCATTGCTACCCCCCCTCGTTCATCTCTACCAAAGCGTTCGTAGACATACCGCCTTGACCCCAGCCACCGCAACGTGCAGCCGGAGTTGACGCTGCACCTGCCTACACCCAAGCCCGGCTCTTGGTAATTCAATAGACCACTATCGCTCATGCCAGTGATCCTTGCGACAAGCCGACCATCAGCTTCGCAAAATTCCTGGCCCGCTCTGAGGGTTAAGACCTGAAGGCTGCGCAGTTCGGGCACCAGTATGCAACCGGCTGAGTTAAATACATCCTCTCCACCCAAACTTACCGTGATGCCACCACCACCGCCTGTCGAGGTGCCGGCAGGCTGGAAAGAGCCTGCTGGATCAGTTGGCGAACTTGGCTTTCCGACAATCCAGCGGATCCGGAACCAGCGGCTCCCGTGGCCCCATCGGTCCGGGCTCGCCCCGGAAGCCTCGAGGACCTTGCGGTCCTTCAGGTCCCTGCGGACCTATGTCCCCCTTCGGCCCGGGCATCCCACTTGACGCTTTGGTCGCGAGGACTTCAACCTGCTTATCTAGCCTTTCAATCTCTCGATTGGCTTGGTTGAGGTTGAACTGTAGGCTCACGCAGTACGCCGTTAGGCCCGCGACGGCGCCTACCAGAGTGATCAATCCGCCTGCTGTCTCGAGAAATGACTTGCTGCCATCTGCCATTGAATACCCCCCAGCGTTACAATTTTATCCTGCTAGCATTGGCAAATCGCAAGTGTCGAGTGTTATCGGCCGAAACTGATTTGGGAGGGGATTCCAAATGCTATCCGTTTCAAATTTAGGCTTATCGGTCGTCTCGACAAAGTTGGGAATCCCCGGAGCAACTAAAGTTGAGCGAAGATCCGTGGTGCGGCTCCCGACATGCCACCTAGGTATGGAGTACAAGGAGATTGTTCATCCGAGCTGACGGTCTGAGAGCGGTTGTTGCGACACGTTTCACTGAAGGTTGCGAGGGTGAACAATCCGTATCAGAATGTCCGGACGCCGCTCGACCGAGTGGGTACGGTGAGCCGTTTCTTGCAATCACGAAACGTCCACACCCGTTTCCAAATGCGCCGCTGCGGCCTGTTGTTCGGCAAATACGGGAAGAAAACTGCGCGGCATCTCTGGCGGCGCGAGGGCGCCGGGCGCTTTGCCGGTCGCATGTGCCTGCGCTCAGCCGGCGTAGGCGACCCAGCCGCGAAACGACAGGGCGGCGTAGAAGAGCGTCGGTGCCGCGAAGCCGGCCTGCCGCATAAGCGCTTCCTCTTCTTCCGGGGTGAGCAGCGGCAGGCGTTGCGCCATGATGCGTGCCGAGGCGCGGTCCTGTGCCGGATCGCTGGCGTCGCGCCTGGCGAAGGCGGCCGAGCGGGCGAGCCACCGCTCGCCATCATCGCCCGGCGAGGTGTGATGGGCGACGACGAGCGCAGCTCCGGGCGCGAGGCGCCGACGAATCTCCCGCAAGCTGTGCAGCCGCTCGTTCCTGTCGAGAAAATGTGTCACCAGCAGGCAGGTCGCGCCGCCGAACGGGCCGGCGGGGGCCCGGTCGACGGTGCCGGTCAGGAGCGCGATCCGGTCGGCATGGGCCGCGGTTCCGCGCCGCGCGATGTCCAGCATTGCCGGTGACGGATCGACGCCGGTGAAGCGCCAGTCGGGCCGCGCCCGCGCCATCGCCTCCAGCTCCAGCCCGCCGCCGGCCCCGACCACGAGGATATCGGCGGGGCCTGGTGCGCGCTCGCCGACAAGCAGCGTCGTCATGCGGTGGAGATCGGCAAGACCCGGCACCTTCTTCAGCGCATCCTCGGCATAGGACGCGACCGCGATCGGGTCGGCGAACGCGGCAGGTCCGGAGCTCACGAGAGGGGCCCGAAAACCAGCGAACGGTGCATCGCCACGGCGGCCATCACGCCGTCGGCGCAGGCGAAGGTGACGCTGTGCATCTTGCGCGCGATGTCACCGGCCGCGAAGACGTTCGGCACGCTGGTCATCTGCATCTCGTCGACAGTTACCGTCTGTCCGAGCGGGCCGGCCTCCAGCGCACAGCCCAGCCGTTCGGCGAGGGCGCTGTTGAGGCGGTTGCGCGGGGCGATGAAGAGGGCGTCCAGCGGGCGCGACCGGCCATCGGCCAGATGGATCTGCGACAGCGCCCCGCCTTCGCCGGCGAGACGCTCGACGGCCGCAGGTTCGATTCCGACGCCGTGCCGGGCAAGGCTTCGCGGTGCTCCCGGTCGAGCTCGCCGCCGTCGAGATAGAGCGTCGTCGGGCCCCATTCGCCGATCAGCACCGCCTGATGGTGGGACATCGGCGAGGTGTTCAGCACGCCGAGCTGCCGGTCGGCAAACTCGTAGCCGTGACAATAGGGGCAGTGGAGGACCGATGTGCCCCAGCGCTCGGCGAGCCCCGGCGTCTTCGGCATCTCGTCGGAAATGCCGAAGGCCAGGAGCAGGCGCTTGCCGGTGAGAAGCGCGCCGCTGCGCAGCGCCACGGAAAACATGCCGTCTTCCGCCTGCGCATCGACCGCTGCATCCTGCAGGAAATGGACGGTCGGATAGGCGGCGACCTGCCGGCGCATGGTCTCCAGCATGACCTGCGGCTCGCTGCCGTCCTGGGCGAAGAAGCCGTGCGACCTGGCGGCGAAACGGTTTCTCGGCTCGCCCGTGTCCAGCACGCAGACCCGCTTGCGGGCGCGCGCCAGATACATGGCCGCGGACAGTCCGGCAAAGCTGCCGCCGACGATGATGACATCATGATGCATGGGAAACCTCGTTGGGACAGGCGTCGCCGGCCATGCCGGAGCGGGCTGGACAGGGAAGCGCGGAATCGTATCAGTTGGAGATACATAAGCGCAGACATTTCATGTATCAATATCTGTTACGTGAAATCTTGCCGCTTTCGAGGGTATGACCGTCCCTGAAAGAGAGGTGCTGCACATGCCGGCGGGGACAGGATGAACAAGGATACGAGGATGTCGGACATGCTGCATATGCTGCTGCATATGGGCCAGGCCGACGAACCGCTGACCTCTGAGGTGCTGGCCAGGAGCATGGGCACCAACCCGGCGGTGTTCCGCAGGACCATGGCGGGCCTGCGCGAGGCCGGTCATGTCGTCTCGGGCAAGGGGCATGGCGGCGGCTGGCGGTTGGCGCGCCCGCTCAGCGAGATCACCCTGCTCTCGGTCTACGAGGCGCTGGGATGCCCGACCCTGTTCGCCATCGGCAATCGCAGCGACAATCCCGGTTGCCTGGTGCAGAAGAACGTCAATGCCGCGCTGGCCGACACCATGAAGCAGGCCGAGGCGCTGTTCCTCGCGCGGTTCGGCGAGGTGACGCTGGACACGTTGATGCCCTCATGCCGGGTGCCGCTGGCGGTGCATGGGGACGGGCCGGGATAAGACCCGGCGACCTAGGCCGGACCGCACGGCGCTGGCGCTACCAGTTGCCGCAGCCGCAGCCCTGCGCGCCGCCGGGCCGGCCAGGGGGAGCGACCCTTGCCGAAGTGGGGGCCGAAATGGGGGCCGAAGTCGGAGCGGTGCGCCGGGATTGCCCGGGCTTGCCTCTCGCCTGGTGATAGAGACGGTTCCAGTGTTCCCGCAAGCCGGCATGGGCATCGACCTTGAGGATCTTGCCGAGCAGCAGGAAGTTCCGTCGCTGCGGGATGTGGACGCCCTGCCGCCAGTTGCGCAGGTTCTTCACCGCCGTGTCGAGCGCCGACGGGGTCCCGGTTGCCGCTTGCCGCGCACAGCGCATCGGCCAGTCTCACATTGTCTCGATAGCCGTATTTCCGACACAGCGCATTCAGCAGGGCGTGCCACTGCCGATACGCCGTCCAGTCCTCTGACACCAATATCACGCTCCCAGAAAAAGGCGGGTCCGCGGGCAAGCATAATGGCAGGTGTCTGATATATCGAGGCAATCGCCCGATTTTTTGGCGGCCGCTCCGGCGTCCCCCCTCGCGCGGCACGCCGGTCCGCCCTTCTTGGGCGGCAGGTTCAGCGCTCCAGCCCCCAGATCTCCGGATTGCGCACAAGGCTTGCCGACAGCATCTCGGCCAGTACGCGCACCTTGCGCGCCGGGTACTGGCCCGGCGGGCGCACGACGTAAATCCCGGCCGGAGGCGGCGGATAGCGCGTCATGATCGGCACCAGCTGGCCGGACTGCACGAACGGATAGGTGATGCAGTCGGGCAGCCAGGCGATGCCGAGGCCGGCGACAGCAGCGGCGGCGAGCGCGGTCGCGTTGTCGGCCTTGTACCGCCCTTGCGGCTGGACGGTGACGATCTTCTCGCCGTCGAGGAACTGCCAGGTCTCCGTGCCCTGCATCAGCGCCTGATGGGCGGCGATCCCGTCCGGTGTTTCGGGCGCGCCATGCGCGGCGAGATAGGCGGGACTGGCGACGAGTTTGCCGGTGATCGGCCCGATCCGCCGGGCGAGCAGGTTCGAATCGGGGAGGTAGCCGACGCGGATCGCGCAATCGAAGCCCTCGGCGATCAGGTCGACGAACCGGTCGCTGTAGGACGTGTGGATGTGAAGCTGCGGGTGCGCGAGCGCCATCTCCGCAAGCACCGGGGCGAAATGGGTCGGTCCGAACGACAGCGGCAGCGCAACGCGCAGCCGGCCGCGCAGGTCGCCGTCCGGCAGGATCGTCTCGCGTGCCAGGTCGATCTCGGCGCTGGCGCGGGCGGCGTGATCGCGGAACGTCGCCCCGGCTTCGGTGAGCGCGGCGCCGCGGGTCGTGCGCGACAGGAGCTGGATGCCGAGTTCCGCCTCCAGGCGAAACAACCGCCGGCTGACGATGGACTTTGAGACGCCGAGCCGCCGCGCAGCCGCCGAGATGCCCCCCGAATCCGCGACGGCAACGAATGTCTGCAGATCCTCGATGTCCATCCGGCGTTCCTCTTTGCGCGACAGAGCGTGTCCGGCTGCGACGCTATCGCACCGGCTGCGGGAACGGCAAGTTGGCGCCGGAAAATCTCTGCCCCGGAGATTTCCTGCCGAAACCCGCTCACCCTTCAGGGAAGGAACATGCAGTGACCTTTCGCAATGGCCTTGATTCCTTCTTCGTCCCGAAGACTCGGTCGTCGTCCTGATCGATCACCAGCCCTACCAGCTGACCAACGTGAACAGCCATGAGCCGCAGATGGTGGTGAACAACGCGGCGGCGCTGGCCAAGGCCGCCAAGGCGTTCCGCGTGCCGACGATCCTGACCAGCGTCATCGCGGAGCGGGGCGGCTACATCTTCCCGCAGATCACCGACGTGTTTTTCCGGGCCAGGAGGTGATCGACCGCAACCTTCATCAACACCTGGGAGGACAGCAAGGTCGTCGATGCGGTCAAGGCGACCGCCGCAAGCAGCTGATCATCGCCGGTCTGTGGACCGAGATCTGCGTCGCCATGCCGGTGATCCAGGCCCTGGGCGAGGGCTGGGACGTGACGGTGGTGACCGATGCGTCCGGCGCGGTCTCCACCGAGGCGCACAACGTCGCGATCCAGCGCATGATCTCGGCCGGCGCCAATGTGATGACGTGGCTGGCGGTCGCGGCCGAATGGCAGCGCGACTGGGCCCGCACCGAGCATGCGGCCGAGCTCACGGACGTGCTGCTGCAGCATGCCGCCGGCAGCGGCATCGCCTTCCTGTGGGAGCAGCAGCTGCTCAACACGCCGGTCCCTGCCGCCAAGGGCTGATCCGCCGGCACGCAAGGGCGCGGGGGAGGATGGCAGCGGCGCAAGGCACACCCTGCGCAGGCCGCGTCCCCCCCCCCCGTTGCCCGCCCGCTTCTCCGCCAAAGGACCCGAGAATGTCTGCAGAACGCTTTCCCGCCGGACTGAAGATCGACGTTACCTATCCGCAGTTCCGCGTCAGCCTGACATTCGTGTCGGCTTCGCAGCTGACATTCGAGATCAAGGACGGGCCGTTCGCCCGCACGGAGACTGTCGACATCGAGGTCGTGCCGCTCGGCAACAGCGTTTTCGCGCTGAGCTGGCAGGAGCGGGACGGGGCGACCGTCACCAACGTCCAGGACCACGACCGCGGCACGGTCCATTCCTGGGCAACGCTGCCCGGCGGCCGATTCCTGCGCATGAGCGGAACATTCGTCGTTACCCGGCCGGCCGACGTCAGGGGCGACGACCGTCCGCGGTCCAACACCGCGCTGGTGCTGGAGGCGATGACCTCGCTGTTCCAGCGGCACGATGCGTCGGCGGTCGAGCGGCTCTATGCCGAGGACTACATCCAGCACAATCCCGAGATCCCGCAGGGGCGTGCGGCCCTCAAGGGACTGGTCGAGAGCCTGTCGCCCTCGGTCCATTACGAGCCGGGGCTGACGGTCGCGCAAGGGGACCTGGTTGCCATCCATGGACGGATCGCGGCTGGTCGGAAAGGCCGCAGGTGGTGGTCGACATCTTCCGGGTCGAGAACGGCAGGCTGGCCGAGCACTGGGACGTGCTGCAGGACGAGGTGCCGCTGACGGCGGATGTTGCCAGGCTCGCGATGTTCGATCCCCGGGAAGGCGAGCGGAACTCCTGAACTCCAGCTGTCGCGGAAGGCGGACCTTCAGAAGAGGATCCGGCCGAGGCTGAGCGCCTGCAGAGGAAGCCGCTGCGGAGCGAAGAGGACGCCGGGCGGCATGTCGGTCCAGCCGCGCGCATATTGTCCGAACACGCCCTGCCAGCCGTCGAAGCCCCGTCGTCGCGACAATGACGCGGGTCGACAGCGGACTGCGGAACAAATGTTGCGGAGCGACATCGCAAGGCCTTGCGAACGCGCCGTTCCGCCCCCTGCACCTTCCGGGATTTTGCCGCGTGCAGCGGGGCCATCAGCGCGGCCGGCATCGTGATTTGTTGTGCGTGACGGTATAACATTATTGACGAACGTAATAACATAACATAGTCGGTCTTGAGGGTGCCGCGAGGTGCCGACCCGGGCGTGCATCGGCCGCCCGGTCCTGCAAACGGCCAGCCACGAACAGGTCACCGAAGGAGACACGACATGTTGCGACGATCAGGCCTCACCACGGGCCTTGCGCTCATACTGACGAGCGGCGCCCTGGCGCAGGATGCGCCGAAGGATCCGGAGGACGTGACGCTCTATCGCGTCTTCGTGGGCGATCATGCGGCCCCCAGGGTAACGGTCTTCGACCTCGACAAGCCGGACAATCGCTGGAGCTTCGAGACCAGCGGCCAGAACAAGCTCTACGGCGTCAACAACGGCGCGGCCGTCGTCGCCGTGCAGTCCGACAGCGATACGGTGCATTTCTTCAAGAGCGGCATCAAACTCGACTCCCACGGCGACCATTCCGACATCGAGATCACCGATCCGTCGGCGCTCGCGGAGATCTTGAGCGGGCCGCGCCCGTTCCACCTGATCGACATCACGGCAAGCTGGCGATCAATTTCGACCGCGGCGGCTATGCCGAGATCGTCGTGGCCAACGAGCTGTCGCACGGCGAGCTGGAGAGCCGCCGCATCCCGCAGGCGCGCGCCCATCACGGTTTCGTCGCGCCGCTCGGCAAGGGATGGGTGACGACGGTTGCCTCCGATGCGCCGGTCGAAGGCGACGCGGCTCCGGCACGACTCGGCCTGCAGGCGATTGCGGCCGACGGCACGCCTGTCGGCGAGCTCGCGACCTGCACACGGCATTCACGGCGAGGCCTTTTCCGGCGCCTATCTGGCGGCCGGCTGCAAGGAAGGTGTGCTGACGGCGACGCCCGGCCGTGACGGGCTGAAATTCGAGATGCTGGACTATCCGGCCGACCTGCCGGCCGGCAAGACAAGACCACCGGCACGCTGCTCGGCGCGAAGAGCATGCAGGCCTTCCTCGGCAATTACGGCGCGGACGGGCTTGTCGTCGTCGATCCGGTCGACGAGCCGCATTTCCGCCATGTCGCCCTGCCGTTCCGCCGCATCGACTTCGCGCTCGATCCGGCCGACGCCCGCTTCGGCTATGTGCTGACGGAGGACGGGACGCTGCACCGGCTCGACATGCTGGGTGCCGCGCTGATCGAGGGTGCAAAGGTCACCGAGCCCTATTCCATGGACGGGCACTGGAACGATCCCCGCCCGCGCATCGCCATGGCCGGCGACGAGATCGTCATCAGCGATCCGAGGGCGGCTCTGGTCCGCCGGATCTCCAAGGACACGCTCAAGGAGATCGGAACGGTCGCGGTCGAGGGCATGCCCTACAACATCGCCGTCGTCGGCGGCAGCGGCAAGGTGCACGGCAAGGGCGACGACGACCACGCCCATGCACACGGCCACAGCCACAGCCATGGCGACGAGCAGATCTACAAGGGCTATTTCGAGGACAGCCAGATCGCGGATCGCCCGCTCTCCGACTATGCCGGCGACTGGCAATCGGTCTATCCGTACCTGCAGGACGGCACGCTGGACCCGGTGATGGCGCACAAGGCAGAGAGCGGCGACAAGAGCGCCGAGGAGTACAAGGCCTATTACGAGATCGGCTATCGCACCGATGTGGAGCGGATCACCATCGAAGGCGACACGGTCACCTTCTACAGGGACGGCAAGCCGACCTCGGCCCGCTATGCCGACGACGGCTACGAGGTGCTGACCTACAAGAAGGGCAATCGCGGCGTGCGCTTCATCTTCAGGAAGAGCGAGGGCGACGAGGCGGCGCCGCAATACATCCAGTTCAGCGATCACCGGATCGCACCGGCGAAGACCGACCACTACCACCTTTACTGGGGCGACGATCGGGCTGCCTTGCTGGAGGAGGTGACGAACTGGCCGACCTACTACCCGTCCGCGCTTTCGGCCGGGGAGATCGTCCGGGAGATGACCGCGCACTGATCGCGCGCCGGATCACGCCTGTTTCGCCCGGCCGGCAGCGGCGGGCGTTTCGTTTTGTCTATCGCCCTGCGCGGGCAAGGCCGTGCTCGACCAGCCGGTCGATCAGCTCGGCATAAGGCACGCCGCTTGCCGCCATCACCTTGGAATACATGCTGATATCGGTGAAGCCGGGGATGGTGTTGAGCTCGTTGACGAGGATGCGCATGTCGGCGGTTGACGAAGAAGTCCGCGCGGGCCATGCCGTCGCAGCCGAGCGCGCGGAAGGCGCGTGCGGCCATGTCCAGCATCTCGGCCTCGACCTGCTCGGGAAGCTCGGTCGGCACCATCAGCGCGGCGCCGTCCGCGTCGATATACTTGGCGTCGTAGCTGTAGAAGCCGTGGCTTTCGGCCGGCACGATCTCGCCCGGACGGGAGACGAACAGCGTGCCGTCGGGCCGCTCCAGCACGGCGCACTCGATCTCGCGGCCCTTGATGAACTCCTCGGCGAGCAGCTTGCGGTCGTGCCGGAAGCCCTCTTCCAGCGCTGCGGCATAGCCTTCGGCGCTGGTGACCTTGCTGACGCCGACGGAAGACCCCTGGCGCGCCGGCTTGAGGAAGACCGGCAGGCCGAGCGTTTCGGTGAGCTCCTCGAACGAGGGCACCGCGTGAGAATGCAGGGTCAACGAACGGGCGGCGGACAGCCCGGCATCGCGGAACAGCCGCTTGGCGATATCCTTGTCGAGAGCGGTGGCCGAGCCGAGGATGCCGCAGCCGGCGAGCGGCACGTCGGCGACCTCGGCAAGGCCCTGAACCGAGCCGTCCTCGCCGTGCAGCCCGTGCAGCACCGGGAACAGGATGTCGATGGCGGGCAGGTCCAGCGCCCCGCCCTCGGGGGGAAGCGCCAGCAGCCGGCCCTTGCCGCCGGGAACGAGCGCCAGCTGCATGCCGGTCTCGGGCAGGGCGAGCTTGCCGTCCTCGAAACGGCTCAGCAACCACGTGCCCCGCGGCGAGACGTAGACCGGGACGGCGTCGTATTTCGCGGGATCCAGCGCGCTCATCACGTTGGTCGCCGACAGGATGGAGACGTCATGTTCGGCGGAACGGCCGCCGAAGAGCACGGCGATGCGCAGCTTGCTTGAAGAAGATCCCACGTATGGCTCCAGAAAATCGGTAAGGGGCAGGAGTTGCGATGATGGTCAGCCTGTCCGCCGATCAGGTCAAATGCAAGGCAGGCGGGCGGCGGATGTGCTCCTGTGCCTGTTCAGTCGGCCCTTGCCGGTGGAAAGTCAACGCCGGCCCTGTTCATGCAGGTGCCGGGCGAGGCGCTTGGCCGCGTCCGGCAGCCGGCTGGTCGTGCTGACGCTGATGGCGAGATCGCGCCGGGCCCAGCCGTCGGACAGCGGCAGCACGGCGATGCCCGTACCGCCTTGTGCCGGTGCGCGGCCGCCTCGGGCAGGATGGCGATGCCGGCGCCCGCGCCGACCATCTGGCACATGGCGTCGAAGCTGGTGACGCGGGCACGCACCTTCAGCGTCTTGCCGATGCGCGCGGCGTGACTGGCGATGTGACGCTGCAGCGCGCTGCCGCGCGACAGGCAGACGAAGGGGCGCCCGACGATATCGGCGAAGGCGAACGGCGCATCGCCGGCGCCCTGCGCCTCCGCCGCAGGCAGCGCAACGACCAGCCGGTCCTCCCGGAAGGGGAGCTTTTGCAGGGCGTCGGGCAGCTCGGACGCCGAGGCGATGCCGATATCCGCGTCGCCGGCCGAGATCGCCGCGCCGATGGCCGTGCTCTCCATCTCCTCCACGTCGATGCTGATCGCCGGATTGGCGCGCAGGAACCCGGCAAGCAGCTCCGGCAGGTGTTCGCTCAAGGCGGAGGTGTTGGAGACGAGCCGCAAAGTGCCGGTGAGCCCGCGGGCGAAGGGGGCGAGCTCGCTGCGCATCGCCTCCGTCTGGCGCAGGATCAGCCGCGCGTGCCCGGCAAGGCACTCGCCCGCCGGTGCGGTAATCACGCCGTGGCGCTGGCGCACAAGCAGCGGCGCACCGAGCGTTTCCTCCATGGCGCGGATGCGGGCGCTGGCCGAACCGATCGTCAGGTTGGACAGCTCGGCGCCGTGGGTGATGCTGCCGGCGGCAACGACGTTGAGGAACAGGCGAAGGTCGACGAGGTCGAACCGCATGGGTCATCCCCAGCTTATGGATTTGCCAAAGCCTAGCTTTGAAACCTCCGCATTGCGAGCCCGCCGCGTTTGGCGCAGGTTCGCCGCATGACAGTCTCGCTCCTCCTGCTCGTTGCCGCCGCCTTCGCGCTCGCCGGCTTTGCCAAGGGCATCGTCGGCTTCGGCCTGCCGACCATCTCCATCGGTCTGCTGGCCATGGTCATGCCGCCCACCCAGGCGGCCGCGATCATGCTGCTGCCGTCCTTCGTCACCAACATCTGGCAGATGCTGCAGGGCGGGGCGCTGGGCGAGCTGGCCAGGAAGCTCTGGCCGATGCTGGTCGGCCTGTGCATCGGCACCTGGTCGGGCATGGGCTGGATGGAAGGGGCGGCCGGCGTACGGCACCTCCGTGCTCGGCGTCGTCGTCTGCCTCTATGCGCTGGTGACGCTGGCCTCGCTGAAGCTGACCGTGCCGCGCCGGCACGAGCGGATCACCAGCCTCGTGGTCGGGGTCATCACCGGCCTGCTCAACGCGACGACCGGCGTCTTCGTCATTCCCGCCGTTCCCTACATGCAGGCGCTCGGGCTGGAAAAGACCCGCCTGGTGCAGGCGCTGGGCCTGTTCTTCGTCGTCTCGACGGCGGCGCTGGCGGTCAATATCGCGGCGAGCGGCGTGGTTTCCGCCGCGACGATGCCGCTCGCGCCGCTGGCGCTGGTGGCGGCCTGCATCGGCATGTATTTCGGCCAGGTCGCGCGCAAGCGCATGCCGGTCGAGACGTTCCGCGGGGCCTTTCTCGGCAGTCTGTTCGTGCTCGGCGTCTGGCTTACCTTCCGGCCTCTGTTTCTCTGACGGCGCGACAGCCCTGCGCTGCCGGCGGCGGATGCCCTGTAGCTCAATGACCCTCGGCAAGGAACGCGCGCAGGCGCGGCGTCATGAAGTCGAGAAACGCACGCAGGCGGTGGGGCAGGCGGTCGCCGCCGAGGAAACAGGGCGTGGATGTCTTCCGTGTCGCCGGCGACCGCATCCGCCAGCACTTCGACGACGGCGCCGGATTTCAGGTCCTCGCGCACATGGAACTCGCCCATTCTCCCGAGCCCGACGCCGGCCAGAACCATGCGCCGCACGGTCTCGCCATTGTTGGCGAGAAGGGTTCCGGCGACGCTCCGTTCGACCATCCGTCCGCCTTCGCGCAGTGGCCAGACCGGCGCCGAGCGGCGGAAGTTGAAGCCGATGCAGTTGTGATGCGCCAGATCCTCGATGGTCCTCGGCACGCCATGCCGTTCGAGATAGGCGGGCGAGGCGATGATCTTGCGCGGCGCGGTGCCGAGCTTGCGGGCCGTCAGGCTGGAACTTGCAAGCGCGCCGACGCGAAAGGCGACATCCGTGCGGTCGAGATAGAGGTCGACGATCTCGTCGGAGAGCGAGAGATCGATCACCACATTGGGATACTCGGCCCAGAAGGCGGGCAGCAGCGGCTCCAGCACGACGATGCCGAAGCCGACCGAAGCGCTGACCCGCACCGTGCCGTGCGGGCTTGCCGAGCCTTGCGTCAGGTCGCGCTCGATTTCCTCCAGAGTCGCCAGCAGCGCCTGGCTGCGCTCGTAATAGGCCCGTCCCTCCGCCGTCAGCGACAGGCGCCGGGTCGAGCGCTCGAGCAGGCGCACGCCGAGCCGTGCCTCGATCCGGCCGATCAGCTTGGAAACGGTCGAGGGGGTCATCTGCATCTGGCGGGCGGCGGCGGAGAAGCTGCCGCTTTCCACCACCCGCAGGAAGACCTGCATTTCCCCCACGCGGTTGTCCATGACGGCCTCATCTGTGAAACAAGTTCACGGATGATGTGCTTTCACGGGCGATTATCAAGCGCTTTTGCCGGTCGTATGTCTTCACCCATGAAAACGAGGAACGGATCCGGGGGCTGTGCTGCCGTGATCCCGGCCGAGCCAAGCCCTGACGGCATCGCCGGCCGCTTCCGCATGAGGACACGACAATGACCGCAATACCCGACCAGCGCGGCTCGCGCTGGCCGCTGCTGGCGCTGGCGATCGGCGCCTTCGGCATCGGCACGACCGAATTTTCTCCCATGGGCCTGCTGCCGGTGATCGCCGACGGTGTGGACGTCTCGATTCCCACCGCCGGCCTGCTGGTCAGCGCCTATGCCATCGGCGTGATGGCCGGTGCGCCGGTGATGACGCTGCTGTTCGCCCGTTTCGGCAAGCGGACGGCGCTGATGTGCCTGATGGCCATCTTCACGCTCGGCAACGTCATGTCGGCGCTGTCGCCCGACTACTGGACGCTGCTGGCCTCGCGCGTCGTCACCAGCCTCAACCACGGGGCGTTCTTCGGTCTCGGCGCGGTGGTGGCCGCCAGCGTCGTGCCGCGCGAGCGGCAGGCGAGCGCCGTTGCGACAATGTTCATGGGCCTGACCATCGCCAATGTCGGCGGCGTGCCGCTGGCGACCTGGATCGGCCAGCAGATCGGCTGGCGCGAGGCCTTCGCCGGCACGGCTGTCCTCGGCCTCGTCACCATCGCCGCGCTCTGGCTGGCCCTGCCGAAGGGCGCTCCCGGCCAGCGTCCCGATGTGGCGCGCGAGGCGCGGGTGCTGGTGCAGCCGCAGGTGCTGGTCGCGCTGCTGACCACGGTCCTCGGCTCGAGCGCCATGTTCACGCTCTACACCTATGTCGCGCCGCTGCTCGATGTGCTGACCGGGGCTTCGGCCAGTTTCCTGACCCTTGCGCTCGTGCTGGTCGGGCTCGGCTTCACCTTCGGCAACTGGCTGGGCGGACGCGTCGCCGACTGGTCGCTGGACGGGGCGACGGCGATCTTCCTTGCCGCGCTGGCCGCAATCATGCTGGCGATGCCTGTGCTGCTCGGCAGCCAGAGCGTTGCGGCGGTCACCTTGCTGGCCTGGGGCGCGGCGGCTTTCGCCATCGTGCCGCCGGTGCAGATGCGGGTGATGCAGGCGGCGGCGGATGCGCCGGGCCTCGCCTCGTCGATCAATATCGGCGCGTTCAATCTCGGCAACGCCATCGGCGCAGCCGTCGGCGGTGCGGTGATCGGCCTCGGTCTCGGCTATGCGGCCGTGCCGATTGCCGGAGGGTTGCTGGCCGCCTCGGCGCTGGGGCTGGTCTGGATCGGTCGCCGCAAGTCGGCCGCGCTCGCTTGCCCTGTCTGAAGAAGATGCGCCGGGCCGGATTTGCCGGTCCGGCCGCGGCGTGCGGGACCTCAGCGGGCGGAGGCGGCCTTGGCCGGCGTTGCCGCAGTGCTGTCGCCGCTTGATGTGCCGATGCCGCTGCCAGTTCCGGTGTCGGGGAACATCCAGTCCTGCTTGCGCGGGGCCGTCTCGGGCGTGTCGGCGCTGATCCGGCGATAGGTGGCGCGCGAGGAGAGCAGGTGCGCGCGCATCGCCGCCTCCGCCCATTCCGCATCGCCCGCCGACAGCGCTTCCACCAGATCGCCGTGCTGGCGGTTGCTGCGCATCAGTTCGGCCCGCGTCCAGCTGTTGAAGGTCGGGCTGACCACCGGCTTGCGGGCCACAAGGTTGACCAGTTCGGCGAAGAAGGCGTTGCCGCCCTGCGACCAGATCACCCGGTGGAACCTGGCATTGAGGTCGCGGTAGAGCCGCCGGTCCGGCTCGCTCTCGTGGATCGCCTCGTCCATGCCGGCATGAAGCTCCCGCAATTCCTGCAGGAACGCCTCGTCGCGGTGGCGCGCCGCCATGCCCACGGCAATCGGCTCCAGCGAGGCGCGGGCGGTGAAGATGTGGATGACCTCGTTGGGGTCGACATCGACCACCACCGCCCGGCGGTAGGCCTCGCGCCGGATCACGCCTTCGGCCTGCAGGCGGCGCATCGCCTCGCGGATCGGCGTGCGACTGACCCCGAGGCGGGCGGCAAGCTCGCTTTCGGGAAGGACATCGCCGCCGAGATAGGCCCCGGAGGCGATCAGCGCCCTGATCCTGTCGTAGATATCCCCGCCATGGCCGTTCCGATCCGGTTGAGACTAGTCGTAACCCCGCGTCCTCAGCCATTCCGACACGATGCCGGCGGCCGTGGCAAGCCTTTCGGGCTGATTGACGAAGTAATGATTGGCGCCTTCCACGAGCTTCATCTCGCGGTCGGCGGAGCCGACGGCGGCAAAGACCGCGGCCGTGTGCGGCTGCGGCACGGCATCGTCCGCTCCGCATTCGATGGCAAGAAACGGCACGCTGATATCGCGCGCCGTGATCAGCGAGTTGGCGCGCGAATGGGCCGGCGACCACTGCGACAGCCAGCTGCGCAGGGTCGAGAACCGGCCAAGGCCGGCCGGGCCGCTGTTCACCGTTTCCGGGTGGCCGAGATAGCTCCAGCCCGGCTTGCGGCCGTTCGGCTCAAGCGTCGGATCGAGGAAACGCGGATCGGCCATGGTGCGATAGGTGACGAAGGCGCGCTCCATCTCCTTGCCGCCGCGCCGGCGCAGATCCTCGAGCCGGTCCAGCACGCAGTTGGTGATGCGCTGCATGCGTGCGACCTGCGCCGCCCGGTAGCGGGCGACGAATTCCGGCGAATAAGGCTCGGTGCGCGCCTCGTATCCGGGCCGGTAGAGGTCGAGCTCGGGATCGCGGTCGTCCGGATCGGTCTCGTTGCGCATCGACGGGTCGAGCCATTCCTGCAGCAGCACCGAACGCGAGGCATGGGCGGCAAGGCTGAGCACCGCATCCGCCGGGATCAGCCCTGCGCCGGCCACGTCGACGGGATCGCCGGCGGGCGTCTGCGTGATGCTCGGCCGCTCGGCCTGCGACTGGTAGAGCATGGTCAGCGAGCCGCCGCCGCTCCATCCGCACAGGACGATGCGCTCATAGCCCCAGTCTTCCTTCGCCGCGCGGATATAGGCGCCGAGATCGAGCAGCACGTTCTCCATGATCAGCGCGGTGTCGTTGCGCTGGTAGCGGCTGCCGGCGCACAGGACATGGAAGCCGAGCTCGGCCATGGCCCGCGGCAGCGGCAGCAGCTGCAGTGTGGAGGAGGGATGCATGAAGATCAGCAGCGTGCGCGAGGGACGATCCACGGGGCGGATCACCACGCCCTCCAGATGGGTCATGCCCTGCGAGCCGTTGAAGCCGTAGGTCTCCGTGAAGGCCTGCTTCGCCGTAAAGGCGATATGTTTCCAGTCGAAGGCGAGTTCGCTCATCGCGTCTTGTCCTGTCGCTCAGCCGGCGGTCGTCTGGGCCAGCAGCCCGGCATCTTCCGTCTCGGTGATGCGGCCCGCCTGCGGGCGTTCGAGCTCCGGCCGGGCCTTGGCGGCGCTGTCGTCGTGGATGTGGCAGCGCACCCGCTGGCCGCCCGGCTGGTCGGTGAGGTCCGGTTCAACCGCCCGGCACAGCTCGGTCGCATAGGGGCAGCGGGACGAGAAGCGGCAGCCCGGCGGCACGTTCATCGGCGAAGGCACGTCGCCGCGCAGCTCCACGCGCTCGGGCGCCTCGCCGGGGTCCATGCGCGGGATCGCCGCCATCAGCCGCTGGGTATAGGGATGCAGCGGCTGGGCGAGGATGTCCTCGGCGCGGCCTTCCTCGACGATGCGGCCGAGATACATCACCGCCACATGCTTGCAGATGTAGCCGACGGTCGCGATGTCGTGGGAGATATAGAGGACGGCAAGGCCGAGCTCCCGCGACAGCTCGTCGAGCAGCTCCAGCACGCTCGCCTGGATCGACACGTCCAGCATCGACACCGGCTCGTCGGCGACGATGAAGCGCGGCTCGAGCACCAGCGCGCGGGCGATGGCGATGCGCTGACGCTGGCCGCCGGACAGATCGCTGGGGAAGCGGTGGATGTTTTCCGCTGCCGGGATGCGCACCAGATCGAGCGCCCGCTCGACCTTGGCGCGGCGTTCGGCTGCCGAGCCGATGCCGTGGATGACCAGCGGCTCCTCGATGATCTGGCCGATGGTCAGGCGCGGATTGAGCGAGCTGTAGGGATCCTGGAAGATGATCTGCGCCTGGCGGCGGTAGTCCTTCAGCTTGCGCCCCTCGACATGGGTGATGTCGTCCTCGCGGAAGGTGATGCTGCCGGAGGTGGGCTGGTACATGCGCACCAGCGACATGCCGAGCGTGGACTTGCCGCAGCCCGATTCCCCGACCAGGCCGACGATCTCCTTCTCGCGGATGGCGATGTCGACGCCGTCGAGCGCCCGGGCGACCGGCGGCGTGACGCCGGCCAGCGCGGTGAAGATGCCGGTGCGGCCCTGGAAGTGGGTCTTGAGGTTGCGGGCCTCGATCACCGGGCGAGTGGCGGTGGTGTCGGTCATGCGCCTACCCTCATGTTGCGCCAGGTTTCGGGGCGGGCAGCGGCCGCACGGAACTCGTCGGCCCGGTCGGTGTAATGGCAGGCCGCCGACTGCTCGCCAACCTTGTGGACCTGCGGCGCGGTGGTGCGGCACAGGTCCGTCGCGAACGGGCAGCGGCTGGCGAAGCGGCAGCCCGAGGGCGGCAGCAGCAGGTTCGGCACCGTGCCGGGGATCGAGATCAGCGGCTGGCGCGGCTGACCGCGCACCGGCAGGCGCGGGAAGGCGTTCTGCAGGCCCATCGTATAGGGGTGCAAGGGGCGCTCCAGCACGTCGGCCGTCGGCCCGCTCTCGGCGACCTTGCCGGCATACATGACGACGACGGCCTCGCAGGTCTCCGCCACCACGGCGATGTCGTGGGTGACGAGGATCATCGAACGGCGCATGTGCTCGTGGATGCCGCGGATGCGCGACATGATCTGCGATTGCATGATCGGGTCGAGCGCGGTGGTCGGCTCGTCGGCCAGCAGCATGCCGGCGTTGAGCGCCAGCGCCATGGCGATGACCGCACGCTGCGCATGCCGCCCGAGAACTGGTGCGGGAATTCGTAGAGCCGCTCCGCCGGCAGGCCGACAAGGGCGAACATCTCTTCCGCCCGCGCCCAGGCGACGGCCTTGCTGACCTTCTCATGCGCGAGGATCGCCTCGCAGATCTGGTCGCCGATGCAATAGACCGGGTCGAGCGAGTTCATCGCGCTCTGGGTGATGAGCGAGATGCGGTTCCAGCGGATCGGCTCGAGCTCCGCATCCGACAGGCCGAGAATGTTCTCGCCGTCGAGCAGCGCCTCGCCGGAGAGGGCGGTGAACTCCGGCAGGAGGCCCATCAGCGCCTTGACCACGGTGCTCTTGCCGCAGCCGCTCTCGCCGACAAGGCCGAGATTGGTGCCGGCGCGCACCTCGAAGCTGACATCCTCCACCGCGTGGAAGCGACCGCGCAGGGTCGAGTAGCCGATGGACAGGCCGTTCACCTTCAGGTGGGCGGCCGGCTTTGCCGAGAGCCGTTCGTCGAGCCGGGCAAGGTCCCGTGCGACGGCGGCGGGTCGGGTGTTGGCGGACGTGGCCATCAGCGTCTCCTCAGCCGCGGGTTGGTCTGTTCCTCATAGGCGCGGCCGATGAGGTAGAGCGAGGAGACGAGCAGCACCAGCGCCAGCGAGGGCGGAACCACCCACCACCAGGCGGTGCGCAGGTTGCCGCTGCTGAAGGCGGTGTTCAGCATCTGGCCCCAGCTCACCACGGTCGGGTCTCCGAGGCCGAGGAAGGAGAGGCTGGCCTCTGTCAGGATCGCGAAGGCGACCGACATGGTCACCCACAGGAACACGATGCGCACGATGTTGGGCAGGATGTGCCGCATGATGATGTGGAAGTGCGAGGCGCCGGCGGCGCGCGCCCACTTCACATAGATGCGCTCGCGCTCCGTCAGGACGGCGGAGCGGATGATGCGCGCGCCGTTGCGCCAGAACAGGATGGTGATGACGAGAATGATGTTCTCGATGCTCGGCCCCAGCAGAGCCACCGCCACGATGGCGAAGGGCAGGGTCGGGATCGACAGCGCGATGTCGGTGAGGCGCATCAGGACGTCGTCGACATAGCCGCCGAAATAGCCCGACAGCACGCCGAACACCGTGGAGATGAACCCGACGGCGACAGCCGCGACCAGGCCGACGATCAGGGCCACGCGGAAGCCGTGCAGGAACTGGCTGAGCACGTCGTTGCCGAAGGCGGTGGTGCCGAGCAGATGGGTGGCGTTGGGCGGCGACAGGCGGTTGAGCCGTCCGGTTTCGGTCATCATCGCCTTGAACGGCTCGTACGGGGCGAGCCAGGGGCCGATGATGGCCAGCAGGATGAAGATCGCGAGGATCGCCACGCCCACGACCGCGAAATTGTCCTCCATCAGCAGGCGGAACGAGTCCCGCACCGAGCTGAAGAGGCTGCGCCCTCGAATGGCGCCCTGATCGGGAACTTGCGTCATTTGTAGACAACCCTGGGATCGAGCTTGCCGTAGACGAGGTCGGCGGCGAGGTTGGCCAGCACGATCATCACGGCGAGAAGGAAGAAGGCCGCCTGGGCGAGCGGATAGTCCTGGCGGGTCACGGCGAGCACGAGCTCGCGGCCCACGCCCGGCCAGGAGAAGACGATCTCGATGACCACGATGCCGGCGATGGTCTCGGCGAGCGCCGGGAACAGCCAGGTGATCAGCGGCAGCATCGAGTTGCGCGCGGCATGCCAGGCGACGCGCCGCTGCGGCACGCCCTTGGCACGGACCAGCTCGATATAGTCCTCGGTCCGGTTCTCCACGACGCCCGAGCGCATCAGCAGCAGGTTCTCGGGCATGAAGTAGATGATCACCGCGATCAGCGGCAGCGCCAGGTGATGCAGGAAGTCGAGGGTGAAGTAGCGGGCAAACCCCGTCGTTGCCCCCGGATCGCCCATGCCGAAGCCGGGGAACCAGCCGAGCGTCGACGAAAACACGGTGAGCAGCGCGATGCCGATGACGAAGTTCGGCACGCCGCGGATGACGGTGGCAAGGAAGATGCCCGAGCGCTCCAGCTTGCCGCCGCGCCGGGCCCAGCCGACGGCCGTGCCGATGGCGGCGCCGAGCGCTGCGCCCAGCAGCAGGCCGGGAACGGCGATCCACAGCGTGTTGACGATCAGCGGCCACAGCACCTCCCACACCGGCTTGCGGTAGAAGAAGGAAGAGCCGAAGTCGCCCTGGATGATGTTGCCCAGATAGGCGACGTACTGGTCCCACATGGAGCCGGTCAGGCCCCACTGTTCCAGCAGCGCCTGGCGCGCTTCGTCGGTGAGTCCGCGCTCCAGCAGGATGGCGGTCGGGTCGGCGGGCATCACGCGGAACATGAAGAACATGATCGTCGTGACGGCCCATACGACGAGCACGCTCTGGGCGAGACGTCGAAGGATATAGGCGCGCATGGCTTACTCGGGCTGGCTTGTGCGGGACCGCTCCCCGCCGCGACAGGGCGCGGCGGGGTGGTCAAGTCAGTCGGGGAGCCGGGGCGCGGAACGCCCCGGTCCGGGATGGCTTACTTCTTGGGGAAATGCAGGCGGCCCTGTCCGTCCCAGCCGTAACCCGCGTCCTCGAGGATCTTGCGGGCGGCGTCGACGTCGAAGGGAACCTGCGGCAGCTCGGAGTTGTGCCACATGCCGAGCTGGACCGGCACCGGGCCTTCGCCGGCCGGGACGGCAAAGCCGAGCCAGCCTTCGATCGCAGCGCGCTGCTTGGCGGTGGCAACGCGCAGGGCCTTGCGGAACGCCGGGTCGGTGAACGGAGCCTTCTGGTTGTTCAGCCAGATGAGCATGGAGCCGTGCGAGGGGATCTCGAGGAAGTCGAGATGGTTGTTCTGCGCGGCAAGGTCGCTCATCGCGGCAACCGGCAGCACCATGCTGGCGATATCGCCGGTGCCCGAGAGCATGGCCGAGCGGATCGCATCCGCCTGGCCGAGCGCCAGACGACGCACGCCGTCGTATTCGGCAGCGTGGAAGTGCTCGGTGTTGGTCTCGAGCTCATGCGTCTCGTTGACCCGCCAGCTCTTGAACTTGAAGGGGCCGGAACCGATCACGGCGCCGTCTGCGACGACATCGCGAGCGACCTTGTCGCCTTCGTAGTTCGCCCAGTGATGCTCGGGCAGGATGAACAGGTAGGTGAGGACGGTGGTCACGAAGGACGCGTCCGGAGCCTTCAGCTTCACGTTGAAGGTGAGGTCGTCGACCTTCTCCGCGCCGGCCAGGTTGGCGATGCGCGAGGACATTGCCGGCGGCTGCAGCTCGACCACGGTGTTGACCGTGAAGACGGCGTCGTCCGCGGTGACGGCTTCGCCGTCATGGAACTTCATGCCTTCGCGCAGGGTGATCTTCACCGTCTGCGGATCGGTGAACTCCCATGCGGCAGCGGCCCACGGCACGGTCTCGCCCTTGGAATTGTTCTTGGCGAACGTATCGAAGATGAAGCGTACCCAGCCCACGGCACCTTCTTCGGCCATCGGGTTGTAGGTGGTCACGTCCTCGTAGTGAGCCCAGTCGAGGATGCGGTCGTCGGTCTTCGGCTTGGCCGAAAGCCACGGGTCGACCAGGCCCTCATGCGCGGCGACCGGCGCCGGGCTGGTGACGTTGTCCCACTTGTCGCTGTTCCACAGGATGCCGTAGACGGTGTTCGTCGCCGGCCACCAGGGCGCGACGTCGTGGAAATACTTCTGCGCCTCGTGCACCAGTGCCAAGCGCTCGTCCTGGTTCACCAGCTCGCGCTGCTTCTTGACCATCTCGGTATAAGCTTCGTCGCACCACTTGGCGCCGTTGCGCCGTGCGCCGCAGGCGCCGAGGTCGTGAAGCCAGTAGGTCGGGTCCACGCGGTCCGGGTCCGCACCGACGGTGAAGACGGCCATATCCTCGAGGCCGCCGCCGACCATGATGTTGGAGATGAAGCTGCTGAACTGGACCGGCTGCATCTGGAACGAGAGGCCGAGCTTGGCCCATTCCTCGCTCAGGACGCGAGCGGACTGTTCATACATCGGGCCCATGTCGGCCGCGTAATAGGCGATCTGGAGCTGGGGAACCGGCTCTCCGAGATCCTGGGCCATGGCGGGTGCGCAAAGCGCAGCAATACCGGTCGACAGCGACAGCGTCGCGGCCAACCGCCTGATCTTGGCAGTCATAGCGTTGTTTCCTCCCACGCACCTTGCCTTGTTTCCTCCTCGGGACCGGAACGATGCGGCTCTGCCGCGCGCTTCGGACCCCTCGTTTCGGTAGGTGCTGATCAAAAGTGTATACGAAAATGCGAGTGTCAATGATTTCCATCTTGATTTCCTGCCCTCAATGTCAAAAGTGAATGCAATACAACGTTGCCAGCTGGCGCAAGCCGGAGGACGGACGGGGGCGCAAACACCCCTTGGGCAGCGGCTTTGGGAGGAAAAAATGCAATCTTCTTGGGTGCCTGGGGCCAATTCGCCCTCGGGAGACTTCCCCTTGGCGAACCTGCCATACGGGGTGTTTTCGCGCGGCGGGGACACGCCGCGCTGCGGTGTCGCCATCGGCGATCATGTGGTCGACCTCGCTGCGCTGGCGGCATCCGGCCTGCTCGGCGAGGCAGCCCGCGGCTGGGGACTGGACGAGCCGGGCATCAATTCCTTCATGGCGGCCGGCCCTGAGGCCTGGGCCGCGCTGCGCGCCCGCCTGACCGACCTGTTGGCCGAGGACGGCTCGGCGGACCTGCGCGACAATGCGGAGCTCCGCGCGCGGGCCCTGGTGCCGATGAACGGGGTGTCCATGCACCTGCCGTTCCGCGTCACCGGCTACACGATTTCTACGCCGGCCGCCAGCACGCCTTCAATTCCGGCTCGATCCTGCGCGGCCCCCAGAACGCGCTGACACCGAACTGGCCGCACATGCCCATCGGCTACAACGGCCGGGTGTCCACCGTCGTCGTGTCGGGCACGCCGGTGCGCCGGCCGCTCGGCCAGGTGCGTGCCGAGGGCGCCGAGATGCCGGAGCTGACCGCCTGCCGCCGTCTGGACATCGAGGTCGAGTTCGGGGCCGTCGTCGCCATGCCGACGCAGATGGGCGAGACCCTGTCGGTCGCCGAGGCGTGGGAGCACCTGTTCGGCTTCGTGCTGCTGAACGACTGGTCGGCGCGCGACATTCAGCGCTGGGAGGGGCAGCCGCTCGGGCCGTTCCAGTCCAAGGCCTTCGCCACGTCGATCAGCCCCTGGGTCGTGACGCGCGCGGCGCTCGAGCCGTTCCGCTGCGGTCCGCCGGAGCGCGACACTCCGCTTCTGCCCTATCTGCAGGAGCCGGAAGACTATTTCTTCGATCTGACGCTCGAGGCGCATCTGACGCCCGAGGGCGGTGCGCCGAGCCGTATCGTGCGCACCAACACGAAGCATCTCTACTACTGCGCGCCGCAACTGCTGACCCATCACGCCCTGTGCGGCTGCCGGATGCAGGCCGGCGACCTGCTCGGCTCCGGCACCATCTCCGGCCCCGAGCGCGAGGCATTCGGCTGCCTGATGGAACAGACCTGGGGCGGCCGCGACCCGGTGGAGCTGTCCGCCGGTGGCTCGCGCGTCTTCCTGGAGGATGGCGACAGCGTGACGCTGACCGGCTGGGGCGAGGTGAACGGCCAGCGGATCGGATTCGGACGGTGCGAGGGAACGATCCTTCCCGCGCCGCAAAAGGTCGGGAGGACCGGATAATGAAACTGTGCCGTTTTGGAGAAAATCGCCTCGGCGTGGTGCGCGGCGAGGGCGTTCACGACGTCTCTGCCGTGCTGGAGGCGCTGCCGGCCCACACCTATCCGCTGCCCGAGCATGATCCGCTGATCGCCGCTCTGGACGATTTGCGTCCGAGGATGGAGGCGCTTGCCGACGAGACGCCGGCCGTGCCGCTCTCCAGCGTGCGCCTGCTGCCGCCGGTCGCCTCGCCGCGCAAGATCATCGGCGCGCCGGTGAATTACCGGCTGCATCTCGACGAGGCGCTGGAAGACCCGAACATCCACCACGGCACCAACATCATGCCGATCGACAAGGCGGGCCTCTTCCTCAAGGCGACGAGTTCGCTGATCGGGCCAAGCGAACCGGTGACGATCCGCTTCCCGGAGGTGCGCAACGATCACGAGGTGGAACTGGTCGCAGTGATCGGCCGCAAGGCCGACCGGGTGTCGCGCGAGAGCGCGCTGGACCATGTCGCCGGCTATGCGATCGGGCTCGACATGACCGTGCGCGGCACGCAGGAGCGCAGCATGCGCAAGTCCTGCGACAGCTACTCGGTGCTCGGGCCCTGGATGGTGACGGCGGACGAGATCGCCGACCCGTCCGACCTGGACCTGGAGCTGAGCGTGAACGGCGTGACGCGCCAGAAGGCCCGCACCGCGGACCTCATCCGCGATCTTGCGACGCTGATCGAGCGCGCCTCGTCCTTCTACACCCTGATGCCGGGCGACCTGCTGTTCACCGGCACGCCCGAGGGCGTCAGCGAGGTTAAGGCGGGCGACGAGATGCGCGCCACCATCAGCAGCATCGGAACCATGACGGTCGCGGTCCGCTGACCGCGACGACAAGGGAAGGAAAGACCATGGATTACATTTTCGAGCCGACGCCGGTCAGCAGCCTGCCGGTCGCCGGTGAGACTGGGCGGTTTCCGGTGCGCCGGATCTTCTGTGTCGGCCGCAATTATGCCGACCACATTCGCGAGATGGGCTTCCAGCCGGAGCGCGAGCCGCCGTTTTTCTTCACCAAGCCGGCCGATGCGCTGGTGCAGGACGGCGAGACGGTCGCCTATCCGCCGCTGACCGAGAACTTCCACCACGAGGCCGAGCTGGTGATCGCCATCGGCAAGGAAGGCGCGGACATTCCGGTCGAAAAGGCGCTGGAGCATGTCTACGGCTATGCCACCGGCAACGACCTGACGCGCCGCGACATCCAGATCGCGCTGCGCGATCGCGGCCGCCCCTGGGACTGGAGCAAGGCCTTCGATCGTTCCGCCGTCTGCGGTGAGATCACTCCGATGCCGGGCAAGGCGCTGCCGGACGAGACCCGCGTGCTGCTCACCGTCAACGGCGAGACCCGTCAGGATGCAACGCTCGACCTGCTGATCTGGTCGGTGCCGGAGATCATTGCGGCGCTGTCCTCGTCGGTGACCATCCGCCCCGGCGATCTCGTCTACACCGGCACGCCGGCCGGCGTCGGCGCGATGGTGCCGGGCGATGTCTGCCGTGTCGAGATTTCCGGCCTTGCGCCGGTGACGACCACAATCGGACCGCGTGGCTGATCGCCCGGACAGTGCGCGCGTAACGGCTGCGGCCTGCCCTGGAAACGGGGCAGGCCGCAGTCGTTTCAGGGGCTTGTCGACGAGCTCAGGGCTCCAGCCCTGCCGCGGTGTGGCCGACGATATAGCCGAAGGTGAGGGCGGGGCCGAGCGTGATGCCGGCGCCCGGATAGCTGCCGGCCATGATCGAGTTCATGTCGTTGCCGCAGGTATAGAGGCCGGGGATCGGCGTGCCGTCGGTGGCGAGGACCTCGCCGCGCCCGTTGGCCGAGAGGCCGATGCTGGTGCCGATGTCGCCGGGGAAGATCTCGATGGCATAGAGCGGCGCCTGGTCGAGCGGCCGCAGGCAGGGATTGGGAGCGTTTTCCGCATCGCCCAGATAGGTCTGGTAGGCGGTCGATCCCTTGCCGAAGGCGCGGTCGGTGCCTTCCGCCGCATCCGTGTTGAAGCCGGCGATGGTCTGCGCCAGCGCAGCTTCCGGCACGTTCATGGCACGGGCAAGTTCCGCCGCAGTGCGGCCGCGCTTCAGGTAGCCCGAGCGCAGGTGATGGCCGAAGGGTGCGGGGAACGGGCGCACCGCACCCATGCCGTAGCGCCGCAGCGCCTGGTGATCGCAAACCAGCCAAGCCGATGTGTTGCCGCTCGACAGCATCGCCTGGACGAAGTCGTGATAGGACGTCGCCTCGTTGGCGAACCGCTTGCCGTTTGGCCCCACCGCGATGACGCCGGGCTTTGCCCGGTCGAGGAAGAGGTGGGGGAAGGGGCGGGGGCCGCCCTTGCCCGGCAGCAGCGAGACCGGCGTCCAGAAGGCGGCGTTGCTGTTGCCTTCGGTGATCGCAGCGCCGACCCTGGTTGCAAGGTCCAGCGTGTCGCCGGTGCTGTCGGCGGGCGACATGGAATAGTGCGGGGCGCCGGCCGCGACATGCGGCATCACCTCCTTGCGCCGGGCCGCGTTCTGCGGAAATCCGCCGGCCGCGAGCACCACGCCGCGCCGCGCAGTGAGCGAGCGCGTCGCACCGCCATGGGTGACGTCCACTCCGTCGACCCGGCCGTCGGTGCGGCGAATGCCGGCAAGCGGCGTTTCCAGGAAGATCGGGATATCGAGCGCCAGCACGCTTTCCGCGAGCCGGCCGGCGACGGCCTGACCCAGCACCAGCCGGGTGCCGCGCGGATGGGTCAGCCGGTCGCGAAGATGCCGGGCCATCACCCGCGCCGCATACATGGCGGAGGGGAGCGAGCGCGTCATCTTCATGAAATGGCCGATGTCGAACCGGTTCAGCAGCAGCCCGCCGAAGATGGTGAAATCGGCGATTGGCGGGCGCAGCTTCGAGAACCAGCGGCCGAGCCGGCGGCCGTCATAGTCCTTGGCGTCCAGCACGCGGCCGCCGAGCGCGGCGCCCGGCGTGTCGGGGTGGTAGTCCGGCGAGTAGGCCCGGTAGTCGAACTGCAGGGCGGTGTGCTTCTCGAAGAAGTCGACCATGCGCGGGCCGTTGTCGAGAAAGGCGCGCACCACATCCGCGTTGAGTCGGTTGCCGGTCTCGGCCTCGATGTAGCGGAAGGCTTCCTGCCTGTCGTCGCTCATGCCGCCGGCGCGCATCTTCGGATTGTCGGGGATCCAGATCGCCCCGCCGGAGACCGCCGTCGAGCCGCCGAAATGGGCCGACTTCTCGATGATCGCCACGTCGAGACCGGCAAGCCGGGCGGCGATGGCGGCCGCCATGCCGGCGGCGCCCGAGCCGACGACGATCAGGTCGTACGCATCCTTCAGGACCGGATCGTTGCGCGTCATGCGGCGTCTCCCGGGCGCGGGTAGCGGCCGACGGCCCAGCCGCCGTCGACGCGAAGCGTCGCGCCGGTGATGAAGGCGGCCTCGTCGCTGGCGAGGAAGGCGACGGCGTCGGCCACCTCGCCCGGCGTTCCGACCCGGCGCAGCGGCGCCTGCTCGATGAAGACATGCTTGCGCCAGGTCTCCGTGCGGATCCGCTCGGCGGTCAGCGGCGTCTCGATCAGGCCGGGGGCGACCGCGTTGACGCGGATGTTCTCCGGCCCGAAGTCGGTCGCCATCTGGCGGGTCACGCCGTCGACGGCGGCCTTGCTGGTGCTGTAGCCGGCGCTGCCGGTCGCCCCGACGATGGCGTAGATCGAGGCGATGTTGACGATGGCACCGCCGCCGGTGCGGCGCATCTCGCCGACCGCGAACTTGCTGAGCATGAAGACCGGCAGCACGTTGATCTCGAAATAGCGCCGCACATCCTCGGCGCTGGTCTCGTCGGCGCGGCCGCCCCGCCCACTCCGGCATTGTTGACCAGAATGGCGAGCGGGCGCCCGGCAAGGGCTTTGGAAAGAGTGTCGGGCAGCGTCGGATCGGTGACGTCAGCCGTCACCGTCTCGATGCCTTCCGGCAGTCGGGACAGCCCGTCCGCGTCGCGGTCGACGGCGATGACGGTTGCTCCTTGCGCGGCGAGGCGCTCAGTGATGGCGAAGCCGATGCCGGAGGCAGCGCCCGTGACGATGGCCAGGCGGCCAGAGAAACGATTGGTGTCCATGATCCCGTCCTCGGTCGGGGGATGGTCAGAAGCTGGTGGTGCCGCCGAGCGAGCGGCCGCCGTCGACAAGCAGCACCTGACCCGTGATGAAGCCGGCCTGCGGCGAGCCGAGAAAGGCGACTGCATGGGCGATGTCGTCCGGCGCGCCGAGCTGGCCCATGGGCTGCTGCGCCCGCAGGCCGTCCAGATCGGTGTCCGAGCGGGCCTTCAGCATGTCGGTCTCGATGACGCCGGGGGCGACCGCGTTGACGCGGATCTTGCGCTCGGCCAGATCCAGCGCCATGGCGCGGGTAAGGCCCGCCACGGCCGCCTTGGAAGCGACGTAATGGGCGTAGTGGCGGGCGCCGAGCATTGCCCGCGAGGCGATGTTGACGATGGCGCCGCCCGGCTGCATGCGCGCGGCGATCTTCTGCGACAGGTCGAACAGGGCGACGAGGTTGACCTCGTACATCCGCCGGAAATCATCGGGCGCCAGCTCGAAGAAGCCCTTCACGTTGAAGATGCCAGCATTGTTGACGAGCAGGCGCACGTCCCCGGCCTCCTCGGCGAGGCGGGAGACGGCAGCCGCATCCGTGACGTCCAGTGTATGGGCGCGGGCGCTGCCGCCGCTTGCGCGGATGGCGGAGGCAACGGCTTCCGCGTTGTCCGCGGCAAGATCGGCGACGATGACCTGATGGCCGTTCTCGGCGAGGACACGGGAAATGGCCGCGCCAATTCCCGCGCCGCCGCCGGTCACGATGGCGATGGGGTTCTGTGTCATTGGCAATGATCCGTCAGGTCGAAGGGGAGGCAGGGAGGCAGCGGGCGCCGTGGGGAGAGGTCCGGCGCCCGCTGCTGCGTCGTCAGTTCATGCCGAAGCTGTTCTCGTCGATCTTCGAGTACAGGTTGTCCTGGAGGATCTTGGCCAGCGCATCAGCGTCGGTACGGTCGACCCCTTCAAGCAGTCCCTTCCACTTCGTCTGAAGTGCCTGGAACTCTTCGATGAGATCGGTCGGATCCTCGACCTTGCGGTCGTCCATGGACTTCTTCGGCAGGCCTGCGACGAAGTTGGCCTGGAACTCCTGGAGCTTGGCGGTCAGGTCCTCGGACGGCTCGATGATCTCGAGGCCGCGCTCCTTGGAGCCTTCCATCGCCGCGGCGACGCCGACGTGATAGGCGACCTGCGCACGGGCATTGCCGATGGCCATGTTGTCGAGCAGCACGCGGCGCTGTTCGGGGGCGAGCCCTGCCAGAAGCCCGGGTTGATCACGTAGTTGGCGCCCAGCACCACGCCCATCGGCAGGGTGGTCACGGACTTGGCGACTTCCCAGAACTTGTTGCCCTTGTCGAGGTTGGTCGGGTCCGACATGGTGCAGTCGATGGAACCGCGGCTGAGACCGGAATAGACGTCGCCGATCGGCACGGAGACCGGAACGCCGCCGAGGCTCTCGACCCAGGAGGTCTGGGCGCCGCCGGCGGTGCGGATCTTCAGGCCCTTGGCATCGGCGGCCGCGCGGATCGGCTTCACGCAGATGAAGTTGTAAACCGGGGTGGAGTAGCCGCCGGCGAAGATGCCGCCGTTCTTCTTCCACTCGCCGACGATGCGCGCGTTGGTCATGCCCATTTCGGTATAGGCGAAGGCCGAGGCGATATCGTCGTCGGAAACGAAGACGAGGTCGTTGAGCACGTTGTTCAGCGGCAGTTCGGACGGTGTGTAGCCCGGATAGACGATGCCGAGCTGGGCGACGCCGTCGCGGATCGCCTGCATGGTCGACTTGGCCGGCACCAGCGCGCCGCTGGAATAGACCTCGAAGGTGATGGCGCTGTCGGTCGCGGCCGCCACGTCCTTGGAGAACTTCTGGTAGGTCTCCTCGTTGAGGATGTGGACCGGCGCCATCCAGTTGGTGGCCTGGTACACATCCGCATAGGCGGCCGAGCCCATCAGGCCGGCAGTCAGGGTCGCAAGGGCGAGCAGTTTCTTCATGTCTTCCTCCCATGTTCCGGCGCTTCTTGTCGGGCGCCGATCGGATCAGGCGAACGAGGTGTTCGGGGGTCAGTTCGCCATGATTGCGGGCAGCCACAGGCTGATGGCCGGGAAGGCGATCAGCAGGGCCAGCGTGATGAAGTCGGCCAGGATGAACCAGCTGACGCCGGCAAAGATCTGGCCGAGGGGTATGGTGCTGCCGAGACTGGATCGGATGACGTAGACGTTCATCCCGACCGGCGGCGTGACGAGGCCGATCTCCAGCAGCTTCACCGTCAGGATGCCGAACCAGATCAGGTCGACGCCGAGCAGGGCCAGCATCGGCGCCAGCACCGGCAGGGTCAGCAGCATGATCGAGATGCTTTCCAGGAAGCAGCCAAGCACCAGGTAGAGCGCGCCGATCATCAGGATCACGGTGAGGGCGCTGTAGCCGTCGAAGAAGTTGGTGACCCAGACCGGCACCGTCGACAGGGCGATGAAGCGGGCGAACAGGGCCGCGCCGACGACGATGATGAAGATCGCGGCGGTGCCGAGCGCGGTGTCGATCAGCGCGCAGCGCATCACCCGGATATCGAGCTGGCGACGGGCCGCGGCGATGATGCAGGCGAGGAACGCGCCGATGGCGCCGGCCTCGGTGGCCGTGAAGATGCCGGTGAAGATGCCGCCGAGCACGCCGGCGATCAGCACCGGCAGCGGCCACACGTCCTTGATCAGCTCGAGCTTCTCCGCCCAGCTGTAGACCTCGTCGCTCTTGGGCGCCAGCTGGGGGTTGAGCAGGGTGCGCAGCGAGATCATGCCGACGAACATCACGGCCGACAGCAGGCCGGGGATGAGGCCGGCGATGAACAGTTCGCTGATCGACACGTCCATCATCAGGCCGAAGACGATCAGCAGGACGCTTGGCGGGATCAGCGACCCCAGCGTGCCGGCGGCCGCGACCGAACCGGCCGCAAGCGAGGGGGCGTAGCCGGCCTTCAACATTTCGGGATGGCGATGCGCGAGAAGGCGGCGGCGGTCGCAACGCTCGACCCGCTGGCCGAGGCGAACAGCGCGCTGGAGGCGACGGTCGCGGAGGCGAGACCGCCCGGCACCCGGTTGAGGAACACGCGGGCCGCAGCGAACAGGCCCTTGGTGAGCCCGGCGCCCGAGGCGATGTAGCCCATCAGCAGGAACATCGGCACGGCCGACAGGTTCCAGTCGCCGACCAGTTCGTAAGGCACGGCCTTGACGATGCCGATGGCCGGCATGGCACCGAGCATGGCGAAGATGCCGCCGATGGCGACCGCGCCCATGGCAACGCCGATGGGAACGCGCAGGCCGATGAGGACGAGCGTCAGGACGATGCCGACGAAACCGATTTCGAGACGGTCCATGATCGGGGCCTCAGACTGGATCTGCGTGCTGGGGCTGGTCTTCCGCCGGCAGGACATCGCGGCCGGAGAGGATCAGCACGAGGCGGGTGAACTGGGCAAGGCACGCAAGGCCGAGGCCGAGCGGCAGCAGGAACTTGGTCGGCCAGACGACGACCTTCCATGCGCCTTCGACGATCTCGCCGATTTCCCAGGCATAGATGGCCGGCTGCCAGGAAAGCCAGGCGATCAGCCCGTAGACGGCAAGCGACAGCAGCGTGCCGAGCAGCAGCATCACGCGCCGCGCCGTGGGGTTGGCCATGTCGAAGAACAGCTCCACGACGATCGGCCGTTCTTCACCTCCAGCCAAGCCAGCGGCAGGAACACGACCGAGATCATGTAGTAGCTGGCCACGACCTCGGCGGTGCCCGGGATCGGGGCGTTGAGGAAGTACTTGCCCGCGACGTCCGCCGTCACGTGCAGCATCATCGCCAGCAGGGCGAGGGCTGCGAGCCCGGCGAGCAGGGCTGCGATCTGGTTGAGGGCGCGCTCCAGCATGGTCATTGCATCCGGTAGCCGCCGTTGATGTCCAGCGTGGCGCCGGTCACATAGGCACCGTCCGGACCGGCGAGATAGGAGACGGCTCCGGCCACATCCTCCGGCGTGCCGATCCGGCCCATCGGGATGTTGCGGGAAATCTCAGCGTCCTGGGAAGGATCGAGCGACAGGCGCAGCATCGGCGCGTCGATCAGGCCGGGAGCGACCGCGTTGACGGTGACGCCGAGGGGCGCCGCCTCGCGGGCACCGGCCTTGATGAGGCCGAGGATCGCGCTCTTGCTGGCGATATAGGCCGAGCTGGAGCGGTAGCCGCCGAGCTGTGCCGCGACGGAGGAAAAGCCGACGAAGCGCGCGTGATCCAGCGGGGCACGGTGCGGTGGCGCAGATATTCGCGCAGCAGCAGGAACGTGCCGGTGCTGTTGATCGTCTGCGTCTTGTCCCACTCCTCGAAGCTGGTCTCGGTGAGGGGGCGGCGCTGGCCGTTCTCGTCGAGGATCAGGATGCCGGCGGCGGCCACGAGTACATTGATCGGGGCGATGCCGGTCTCGACCTCGCGAAGACAGGCGATCACGCCTCTTCGCTGCTGACGTCGAGCGCAAGGCCGGCATGGCCGGTGCCCGGCAGCGAGGCGGCGACCTCGCGGGCCCGTCCCGCGTCCATGTCGGTGGCAATGATCGAGAAACCGTCGGCGGCGAGCCGCTTGGCGACAGCGCGGCCTATTCCGCCTGCCGCGCCGGTGACGAACGCTGTGAGCGTCATCCGTACCCTCCCTTATTTCGCATCAGGATTGGATACATTATCGCGGCTGTCAATCTTGTTTCAGCCGATTTTTGATTGTTTTGGATAAATTCCTGGGAGGTCCTGCTTGTCACGTCGCGTGAAACAGGTCATTTTGGATCCATGACACCACTCGATCAGGCACCGGCACCGACAGCCGACGTCACCAGCGCGGATGCAGCGGCGACCGCCATTCGCGAGATGATCCTGGAAGGCCGCTTCGCGCCCGGCGAACGGCTGCATCAGGACCAGCTCGCGGAAATCCTTGGCGTTTCACGCACGCCCCTGCGCACCGCGCTGGCGCGCCTCGCCCAGGACGGGCTGATCGACTACGAACCCAATCGCGGCTATCGCATCCGCCGTTTCCTGGTCGCCGACATCCGCCAGGCCTTCACCGTCCGCGCGAACCTGGAAGGGCTTGCCTGCCGGCTGGCGGCGGAGGCGGGGCTGAACAAGGCGCAGCTCGCCCGCATGGAGGCGCTGGTCGACGAGGGCGATGCGATCCTGTCCGTCGGGCGGCTCGATCCCGACCAGCTGCCGTCCTACCGGCGCATGAACGTGGAGTTCCACGAGACCATCATCGGCGCGGCCGGCAACCGCTGGATCGGCCGCTTCGTCCATCAGTCTCACAACGTGCCGCTCGTTTCCGACCGCGTGATTCTCTGGGACGATTTCGGGGTTATCCACCGCTCCCACGATGACCACCGCCGCATTCTCAAGGCGCTGGGCGACAGGGACGGCACGCGGGCGCAGAACCTGATGAGCGAACATGTCATATTCGCCGGCCAGCTCCTTGCCGACCGGCTGGAGGCCGACCCGGAAGCCGCGCTGCGCCAGGCGAGCCAGGCACAGACCGGACATTTCTGAACCCCTACTGGAGAGTGTTGATGAAGCTCTATTTCTCCCCCGCCTCGCCGTATGTGCGCAAGGTCATGGTCGTTGCCCACGAGAAGGGCGTCGTGGACCGGATCGAACTGCTCGGCTCGGCGGCCAACCCGGTCAACCGCGACAAGACCATCGTCGCCAGCAACCCGTCCGGCAAGGTGCCGACCATGCTGCTGGACGACGGGTCCGCGATCTACGACAGCCGCGTGATCTGCGCCTATGTGGATGCGCAGGCCGCCTCTCCGGTGCTGGTGCCGACTGAGGGCAACGAGCGCTTTGCCGTCATGACGCTGGAGGCGCTGGCCGATTCGATCCTCGATGCGGCGCTGCTCGCCCGCTACGAGAAGATCATGCGGCCCGAAGCGCTCTACTGGGACGACTGGCATCGCGGCCAGATGGAGAAGATCGACAGCGGCCTCGATGCGCTGGAGACGACCTGGCTGTCGCGCCTGCAGGGACCGCTGTCGATGGGGTCGATCGCGGCGGCCTGCACCCTCGGCTATCTCGACTTCCGGTTCCCGGACAAGGATTGGCGCAGCGCCCATCCGGGACTCGCGGCGTGGTTCAAGACCGTCTCGGAGCGCCCGTCCATGCAGGCGACGATGCCGAAGGGCTGAGCCCACAGGCGCTGGCACACCGCCGGCTCTCATCGATCAGGGGCGCGGATCCGGAAAGGGTCCGCGCCTTTTTCGTGGCGTCAGGCTGAGATTTCAGGCTGTCGACGATCAGCCACAGGCCGGACAGGCCGTAGACGGCCGCCAACGCGTAGCGGAAGCCGGTCGAGTTCGCGACTTCCTCGCGGTTCAGGACGCGCGAGGAAAACAGCAGCACATAGGCCGAGAAGATGCACAGGCCGAGGACGAGGCAGCCGAGCACGATCACCAGCGGCGCATACCAGGGCGAATCCGGCCGCACCCCGGCCGTGATGATGAGGATCCAGCCGACGCTCGCCTTGGGATTGAGGATCTGGATCAGGAAACCGCGCCGGAAATGGCCGGCGAGCCCGATCCGGGCGCCGCTCTGCCCCGCCTCCTGATCCCGGGCCGGTCCCGTCGAGGGTTTCCACTGGCGAAAGGTCTTCCAGGCCAGCCACACGAGATAGCCGCCGCGGCCACGCCGACCGCCATCATCGCCGCCGGCATGGCGACCAGCACCGAGGACAGGCCGAAGGCCGCAAGCAGCGCCCAGCTCTGCCCGGCGGCCATCACCCGGCCATTACGCAAAGCCCGAGGGGCGACCCTGCCGGATCGCCGTGGTCGCGATCGTCATGTTGCCGAGCCCGGGACTGGCCGCTCCGACGATATAGATCAGAAACGCCGAGAGCATGTTCGCGTCATCGTAAGTCATGGCCGGCCGGAGCTCTCAAGCGGGAGGGAGGGGCGTTCCGCGGCGCCTGCTTTACAGGGCTGCCAACGGGTAATGCAAGCTTGGATTGCAAGGTTTCTCTTGCTCGCGTGACCTGGTGGCCGGCTTGTTTCTCGGCCGGGTCCGGTGGCGGGGTGGAGGCTGCATCGCGTGACGCGTGAAACACTTCTTCGCGGAAAAGAAGAAATCAATATCGTAAATAATGACGATATTGATAAATTTACGTAAGGATTCATTCTTCAACTTTCTTGTAATGGTCTTCATATTTGAAGTGACTCACTCGATATATTTAAAGAATTTCGGCAAAAACATCCTCACTGTTAGCGTGATCAAGTGATAAATAGCTATTTTTCGTTCGAATACGATGTATTTGCGCGAGAAATACTTCATGTACACAGATCATCCGACGGTCCGTTCCGGCGACTTGCGGGCTGCGATTGGAGGAAGAGTGATGCTCAACAGAGGCGACCAGATCGCTCATCAGATGTTCCAGCAGGCGCAACTGCCCGGGCAGCCGCGCCAGAAGGTCATCGACAGTCCGCACCTGCACAAGATGCAGAGAATGCACTTTTTCCTGTTCGATGTGTTGCCGATCCTCGGCACCGCCTGTGCGATCGTGTTGCTGTTCTTTCACCCGATCACGACCGTCGACCTGACGCTGTTCTTCGTGTTCTGGACGCTGAGCGGGCTCGGGATCTCGATCGGCTACCACCGCCTCTTCACCCATCGCAGTTTCAAGGCGTCGGCGCCTGTTCGCGCCGCTCTCGGCATCTTCGGCTCGATGGCGGGGCAGGGCGGCGTGATCTCCTGGACGGCGATGCACCGGCGTCACCACGAGCTGGGCGACCAGGAAGGCGACCTGCATTCGCCGAACCTGCATGGCAGCGGTTTTTCGGGGAAGATCAAGGGCTTCATCCATGCGCACTTCACCTGGATGGTGGCGCATCCCTATCCCAATGTCGTGCACTACGCGCCGGACCTGCTCAAGGACCGGGTGATGATCTGGGTGAACCGCCACTACTACACGTGGATCATCCTCGGCCTGCTCATTCCGACCGTGATCGGCGGGCTGGTGAGCCAGTCCTGGATGGGCGCCCTGACCGGCTTCCTGTGGGGCGGCATGGTGCGCATGTTCATCGTCGAGCAGGGCATCTTCGCGCTCAACTCGCTCTGCCACCTGATCGGCCGCCGCCGGTTCGTCACCGACGACCAGAGCACCAACATCAGCTGGCTCGCCCCCTTCATCTTCGGCGAGTCCTGGCACCACAACCACCATGCCTTCCCCGGTTCGGCGTCCTTCGGGCTCGCCTGGTACCGCATCGATCCCGGTTACTGGGTCATCCGCTTGCTCGCTCTCTTCGGCCAGGCCTGGGACATCAAGGTCCCGACGAAGGAGCAGATCGAGCGCCGGGAAATTCGCAGCGCCTGACCCGACGCACTTGCAGGAAAAGGAGGAGTTCCAATGGATCACGTTCAGATCGCGGAAAAGGTCGACGAGGCCGCCGTATTTGCCTGGCTCAAGACCTACATCTCCAACGTGCTCGGCATGGACCAGGCGTCCATCAAGGGCAGCGACGGCCTCGATTCCCTCGGCCTCGACTCCGCCCTGACCACGGCGTTGGCGATGGACCTGGAGACCTGGCTCGGCGTCGAGATCCCGCTGGCGATCCTGTTCGAGGCGGAAACGCTCGACAACATCGCCTCCGGCGTCGCCCGTGAGGCCGAGCGCCAGCACGCTACGGCAGGATGAGGGCAGAGACCATGAAGACGGAACAGCCCGACTACGGCGGCTCGATGGCCGCGGTCCAGTACCACTACGATGTCAGCCGCGACTTCTACCGCCTGTGGCTCGACGAGTCGCTCACCTACTCCAGCGCCCTGTGGGAGGGCGAGGACGACACGCTCGCCGCCGCCCAGCAGCGCAAGATCGACCATCACCTGCGCGAAGCCCGGGCGGACAAGGCGGAATCCCTGCTCGACGTCGGGTGCGGCTGGGGCGCGCTGGTGCGCAAGGCCAGCAGCTATTCCGGTCTGAAGCGGATCGTCGGCCTGACGCTGAGCGAGGATCAGGCGGACAATGTGCGCAGCTTCGGCATCCCGCAGATCGAGGTGCGCCTCGAGAGCTGGACCCAGCACAAGCCCGACCGGCCCTATGACAGCATCATCTCGGTCGGCGCCTTCGAGCATTTCGCCAAGCCCGAGGACAGCCGCGAGGTGAAGATCGAGACCTATCGCGACTTCTTCGCCACCTGTTCCAAGTGGCTGACGCCCGGCGGGCGCATGTCGCTGCAGACCTTCGTCTACGGCACCATGCGCAACGAGGAAGCCAGCCAATTCATCAACGAGGAGATCTTCCCCGCCGCCGACCTGCCGCGGCTGGACGAGATCGCCGCGGCGGCGGACGGGGTGATGGAGGTGACCTATCTGGTCAACCACCGCCTGCACTACGCTCGCACCTATGATGCGTGGGCGCGCAACCTGCGCCGGCGTCGCGACGAGGCGGTGAAGCTGGTCGGCGAGACCGTCACCGAGCGCTACGAGCGCTATCTCAAGCAGACCTCCATCGGCTTCTACACGGGCAAGATCGGCCTGCTGCGTATTTCGCTGCGCCCGACCGATCGCCCGGTTTCCGAAACCTCGAGGATGTGAGTGGAGCCGGGTCGGCGCTTCTCGCCGGCCCGCCACCCGCATCGGAAACACTACCGGCGGCGCCAGCCGTGCCGCCGGGCGACCCCGTCTTGCCCGCGTCCAGCAACAGGGAACCGTGCCATGACCGTCACCGCCCCAGCAGCAGAAACCCAGGCAGGCAGCGCTGCTGCCCGCGTGCCGGCAGGCCAGGACATCGTCTTCAACCCGCTCGATCCGGCGTTTCGCGCCGATCCCTATCCGGTCTATGCGCGCCTGCGCCGCGAGGCTCCGGTCCTGCGCACCAAGGGCACGCTCATCCTGTCGCGCTACGAGGACGTGCTCGCCGTCATGCGCAGCCGCAAGTTCAGCGTCCGCCTGATCCCCGACACGGTGGTCAAGCAGGCCGCCCGCCTGCGCTTCGAGGACTATGGCCAGATGCTGCGCTTCCTGCAGACCTCCATCGTCTTCACCGACAATCCGGAGCACATGCGCCTGCGCCGGCTGGTCAATCAGGCCTATTCCAACGAGGCGATCAACGCTCTCCTGCCGGTGCTGACCGACCGGATCGAGCGTCTGCTCGCGACCCATGCCGCCCGCGGCGGTTGCGACATCATGGCCGACATCGCCGTGCCGCTGCCCATCGACATCCTGTGCGACTGGATGGCGGTGGACGACGAGGCCCGCCCCGGCATTGCCGAGAAGGTCCACGCGGTGCGCTACCTGCTCGACCCGGGCATGATGAACCGCTCCGCCTTCCAGAAGGCGGCGAGCAGCATGCGCGAGCTGACCGGCTATTTCGGCGAGCATGCGGCCCGCATCCGCAAGTCGGGCAAGGACACGATCATCGCCCGCCTGTGCGAGGCGCAGGTGGATGGCGCCGGCCTGACGGAGGAGGAGATCGCCTTCGCCTGCGTCATGTCCTTCGTCGCCGGCACCGAGACGACCCAGTGCCTCATCGGCAATCTCGTCGATGCCATCCTCGATCACCGCGAGAAGTTCGAGGCGCTGGGCGACGATGCGGCCTCGATCCGCTCCGCGATCGAAGAAGTCACCCGCTACGAGACGCCGCTGCAGTTCACCAAGCGGCTTGCCGTCGAGGACTGCACGGTCGGCGGTATCGACATCTCCGCCGGCGAGCAGATCCTGCTCTGCCTCGGCTCGGCCAATCGCGACGGCGAGGTGTTCGAGGCTCCCGACGAGTTGCGCTTCGACCGCAAGGGAACCGCTCATATCGGCTTCGGCTTCGGCATGCATTCCTGCCTCGGCGCATTGCTCGCCCGTGTCCAGGGCGACGCCTTCCTCAAGGTGCTGCTGAACGGCTACGGCGATTTCGAGCGCGTCGATCCCGAGCGCCGCTGGCAGGCCAACAGCCTGATCCTGCGCGGCCCCGAGCGCCTCGACATCCGCTTCTCCAGTCAACGGGGGACGGCGTGAGCGCGCAGGCGGAGATCTTTGCCAGCGACCGGTCGCGGGCGGCGGTCGACCTCTACGTCTTCCACCATGCCGGTGGCAGCCGGCATTCCTTTGCGGCCTGGCAGTCGAAGTTTCCCGCCGAAGTCGCGCTGCACCGGGTGCAGCTTCCCGGCCGCACGGCAGAGACCTGCAATGTCTTGCCGAAATGGGCCGGTGCGCTGGTTCCCGGCCTTGTCCGCAATTTCCTGGCGTCCCGTGCCGGATCCAGGCGGCCTTTCGTCTTCTACGGCCATAGCCTCGGCGCGCTGATCGCCTTCGAGCTGACCCGCTTCCTGAGGCTGATCGGCGAGGAGATGCCGGCCGGTCTCGTCGTCGCAAGCCGACGCGCGCCCCACTGCGAGCTCAGCCATGGCGAGCTGTTCAGCCTGCCCGACGACGAGCTGGTCGCCGCGCTCCATCGTCTCGGCGGCGTGCCGGCGCACATGCGGGGCAAGGAGGATTGGCTGCGCCAGGTGTTGCCCGTCATCCGCGCCGACCTGCAGCTCTCCGACATCTACCGCTATGCCGGGCAGCCGCCGCTCGACTGCCCGATGCTGGCGGTGAAAGGCTCCGACGATCCGATCATGTCGCTGCGCGAGCTCATCGAATGGTCGGCCCATACCACCGGCAATTTCACCTGCGGCGAACTGCCCGGCGCGCATTTCTTCGATGCCGAGGGCACGCGCCGCCTGGAGACGATCCTCGTCAGGACCCTGGCCCGCTGGGCCGACTTCGAACCTGCGGGCATGTCCGCCCGCCCCACAAGCTTTCCGGAGGAGAGAACATGCTCGACAAGAACCGGGATCTGAGCAGCGTCGGCGTTCCCACCCTGTGGGCCTCCTCGACACCTATGCGGCCGCGCGGCCCGACGACCGGGCCTTCCTCTATCTCGGCCCGGAGAATGTCGAGCAGGAGGCGCTGACCTATGCCGAGCTGCACCGTCTGGCGCGCATCTACGGCCAGCGCCTGCGGCAGCACACGCGCCCCGGCGACCGGGCGATCCTGATGTTCCCGACGGGCCTTGCCTTCGTGGTCGCCTTCTTCGCCTGCCATTATGCCGGCGTGGTGCCGGTGCCGATGGTGCCGCTGAAGGGCTCGCGCCTGCGCAACACGGTGCATGCCATCGCCGAGAATGCTGCCGCCGCCGTGGTGTTCAGCAATCTCGACCAGGCCTCGCTCGTCCACGCCCAGCTGAGCCCGCTGCCCAGCTACCGGGACGCTACCTTCATTGCCATCGATCTCGATGAAGGCGGCCCTGCGCCGACCGCCGACCCGCACGAGGCGCTGCCGCACGAACTCGCCTTCATCCAGTACACGTCCGGCTCCACCTCGGTGCCGCGCGGCGTGATGGTCAGCCATGCCAATCTGGCCGCCAACCTGGAGATGATGGCCGAGGCTTTCGGCAACGACGACAATCCGACCTATGTCGGCTGGGCGCCGCTCTATCACGACATGGGGCTGATCGCGAACGTGCTGGAGCCCTTCTATCTCGGCACGTTCTGCATCCTGATGTCCCCCAACCTCTTCGCCCACCGGCCCTGGCTTTGGCCGAAGGCGATCAGCGATTATCGCGCGGTGGTCAGCGGCGGGCCGAACTACGCCTACGACCTGTGCATCGAGCGCCGCGACCTGATCATCGATGCCGGCCTCGACCTTTCGTCGTGGAAGCTTGCGTTCAACAGCGCCGAACCGGTGCGCGCCGGCACCCTGCAGCGCTTCACCGAGGCCTTCGCCGGCATCGGCTTCCGCCCGCAGACTTTCTACCCCTGCTTCGGCATGGCGGAGGCGACGCTCCTGATCACCGGCGGCAGCCGCAGCGAGGTGCCGATCCTGCGCCCGGTCAGCCGCGTTGGCCTTGCGCGGGGCGCGGCCGTCGCCCCGACCGACGAGAAGGACGAGACGCAGGCGATCGGTTGCGGCCGCGCCCTGCGCGACGAGACGCTGCGCATCGTCGATCCGGAGACCTTCGACGCCATGCCCGACGGCGAGATCGGCGAGATCTGGGTCGCCGGCCCGCATGTGCCGCTCGGATATTTCGACAATGAGGAAGTCTCGCAGCGCACCTTCCACGCCCGCATCACGGGCGAGGAAGCCGGCGAGCGCTACCTTCGCACCGGCGATCTCGGCTTCGTGCTGGAGGGCGAGCTCTATGTCACGGGTCGCCACAAGGACCTGATCATCGTCCGCGGCCACAACGTCTATCCGCAGGACATCGAGTATGTGGCGGAGCGTGCCTGGCCGGGACTGAAGAACAATTCCGGCGCCGCCTTCGCGGTCGAGGATCCCGACAGCGGCATCCAGACGCTGGTGCTGGCCCAGGAAGTGCGGATCGGCAACCGCCAGTCCATCGATATCGACGCGGCGACGCGGGCGATCCGCCAGGAGATCCTGCGCGAGGCCGATGTCACCTTCCACAAGATCATCCTGCTGGAGCCGGGCTCCATCCCCAAGACCTCGAGCGGCAAGATCCGCCGGGCCGAGACCCGCAAGCGCTATCTCGACGAGACGCTGGCGATCCTTGCCCGCCGGCCGTCCCAGGCTGCCGAGGCCGAACCGGCAAAGGCGGCGAGCGGCGACGACTGACCGAATGCGGAACCGGGCAGGCACGGCCCGCCCGGTCCGCGGAACTTGCAATCGTGACGAGGTGAAGACAGGTCCATGTCCGAGGAAAAACTGCCGGTTCTCTCGCGCGACGAGATCGGAGCGGTGATCGGCAAGACGCCTTTCGCGGTCTGGGTCGGGGCGAGCCTCGATACCTATCGCTACGGCGAGGTGGAAATCAGCATTCCGATGCGCCGCGAGCTGACCCAGCATCACGGCTTCGGCCATGGCGCCATCATCGGGTTCCTGGCCGACAGCGCCTGTGCCTGGGCGGCCGCCTCCGTCGCCGGCGACGTCGTCACCTCCGAATACAAGCTGAACATGTTCGCGCCCGCCGTCGGCCAGACGCTGGTCGGCCATGGCCAGGTGCTCAATTACGGCGGGCGCCATGCCGTCTGCCGCGCCGATGTCTACGCCCTGTCGGGCACGCGCAAGAAGCTGGTGGCGACGGCGCTCGCCACGATCTTCCAGGTCAAGCCGTAAGGCCGCCCTTCCGACCCACCCCAACCAGGAGTTCGCGTCATGCAGCACGTTGAAAGCACTCTCGGTCCCGATGTCCCGATCGTGGTCTGGTCGCCACGCGACGGCGCCCGTTTCAGCCTCGACGAGCTCGCCGCCTATCTTGCCGAGTCCAAGGACCGGATTTCCCGCGCAGCTCGACGAGAACGGCGGCATCCTGCTGCGCGGGTTCGATTGCGTGCACACCTCGCACGACTATCAGAAGGTGCTCGACGTGGTCGCGCCCGACCTGATGGACTATGTCGGCGGCACCTCGCCGCGCAAGGTCGTCAACGGCCGGATCATGACCGCGACCGAAATCCCCGGCTCCTACTCGATCCCGCTGCACCAGGAGATGTCCTACACGGACAATTCGCCCGACCGCATCTCGTTCTTCTGCGAGCGTCCGCCTTCCGAGGGTGGGCAGACGACCATCGGCGACATGCGCGCGATCACCCGGGCCATCGACCCGAAGGTGCGCGAGCGCTTCGAGACCCATGGCGGCGTGCAGCTCTGCCGCAACCTGCCGCTGCCGGAGAAGGTCGCGTCCCGTCCGGGCGTGCCCAAGACCTGGCACGAGGTGTTCGCGACCGACCGGCGCGAGGAGGCCGAAAAGGTCGCCGCCAAGTCCGGCTGGCGCTTCGAGTGGCTGGACGACGGATCGATGCAGCTCTGGCAGGAAGTCCGTCCGACCACCCGGCAGCACCCGCGCTCCGGCGACGATGTCTGGTTCAACCAGGTGCACATCTTCTCGCCGGTTTCCGCGCTGAAATGGGCCCGGCTCGACGGTCGTACCGAGGCCGCCGACCGGCTGGCCCGCGCGCTCGAGGAGGCGCCGCAGCTTCTCGACCACATGCGCTACGGCGACGGCACCGAGATCGCGGCCGAGGACGTGCTGCACATCTACGACGTGCTGCTGGAGAACGAGAAGCCGGTGCAGTGGCAGAAGGGCGACGTGCTCGTCCTCGACAACATCCTTGTCGCTCACGGCCGCAAGCGCTTCTCCGGCGACCGCAGCGTTCTGACCGCGCTGATCCAGCACGCCCACTGAGACGAGAGCCCGGGGTAGCGGCCTTGACCGCCGGCCCGGGTCCGCATCGCACATCCGAACGGGAGACAGCCATGCTCAAGACGGTTTCCAGCACGAAGTCCGGCGAGGCGCGGGACGAGATGGCCGCCGAAGAGCGGCGCATGCGCGTCCAGCTTGCCGAGTTCTACCATCTCGTCGCCTATCTCGGCTGGACCGAGATGATCTTCAACCATATCTCGCTGCGCGTGCCGGGCCCGGACCGCCACTATCTCGTCAATCCGTTCGGGCTGCATTACGAAGAGATCACGCCGGACAACCTGGTGAAGGTCGATGTCGAGGGCAATCTCGTCGAGCCGTCGGACTATCCGGCCAACCGGACGGGCTTTGCCCTGCACGGGGCGATCCACGAGGCGCGCGACGACATCCACTGCATCGCCCACACGCACACGACGCCGATTTCCGCCATCGCGCTGAAGGAGGGCGGCTTCACCTATGACGACTTCTACGGGGCGCAGCTCTTCGGCCGCGTCGGCTACCACGCCTTCGAGGGCGTGACGGTCTTTGCCGACGAGCGCCCGCGCATGGTCGCGAGCCTTGGCGACAAGAACGTCTTGGTGCTGCGCAACCACGGCATTGCGGTCGGCGAGCGCGATGTGCCGCGCACCTTCTGGCTGCTCTACAACGCGCAGCGTGCAGCCGAGATCCAGTGCCAGGCCGGCATGCTGCCCGGTGCCAATACCCCGCTCACCGACGAGGTGCGGCTCCGCAGCGCGGCGGCGGCCGAAGAGCTGGTCGCGGGCGATGCCTTCGCCGCCAAGCTCTTCGACGCGATGGTGCGCAAGGTGCGGCGCGACCGCGGCCCGCTCTGGGCCCGGGACACCGCAACCGACCGGCTGGAGTAGCCGGCCGTCAGCCCGGCCTGCCGACCCCGAAATCGCGGAGGATCTTGTCCGTGACACTGCAAGAGAGAAACCGGCCCCGGCCCCAGTCGGGGGTGCCGTCCCACCGGGATCGGGCGACAGGCTGGGCGAGCACCCACCGCGTCCACCTCGGCATGCCGCATCTCGCCTTCAGCGGGCTGTCGGAGGCCTGGCTGCTGAAGGAGCTCGGCCATCGCCACTGGATCCAGCTCGCGCGCATGGCCGAGTACGACTTCCCCGATTTCTATGACGAGGCGGGACACACGGTCTATGCCGCCTTCCGCTCGGTGCGGATCGAGGGTGCGCGCTTCGACCTGGCCAAGGAAAACGACACGCTGGTGATCCGCTCCAGCCTGTTCCGCCTGTCGCGGACGCAGGTGCAAAGCGAACATCGGCTCAGCATCGGCGGCGCCCTGCTCGGCGTGGTGCGGATGGTCTCGGTCTTCGTGCACCGCAACGGCCAGACGTCGAACCGGTCGGTCGTGCGCGTCGAGATCCAGGGCCTGCCGCCGGTCTCCGAGGCCAGCAAGCCGGACCTGGCGAATGGCGGCGTCGACGGCACCGTGTGGAGCTGGGACGAGGGGGCGATCGTCGCCGCCGATCACCGGCCGCAGCTTTTCTTTCCCTGTCCCTCGCGGACTTCAACGGCGCGGGCTTTCTCTACTTCGCAAATGTCCCGGCCTTCGTCGACCGGGCGGAATGGAACGTCGATCCGGACTTCGCGCGCAATGCCATCACCCGCTGGCGCAGCGTCGCCTATCACGCCAACATCGATCCGGGCGAGGCGATCTCCATCGAGCTCGTCGATTTCGAGCGCGACGACCTGCTGTGGCGGCACCGCTGCCGGGTGACCCGGGCAACCGACGGCAAGCACATGGCCGATGTATTGAGCGTGCGCAGCCGCGTCGAGGTCGCCGGCTCGCGGCGCGTGGCCGTCGGCCAAGAAGTCGGCTGCGCCGACCGGCCGGACTGTTGAGCCCTTCTCGGCGCATGGGGGCAAGCCTGGTGGCGCCGGGGACGGGCGCGGCGCTCCCGGTGCAAGGTCGCCCATCCACAGGTTGCACGTCCTGAAATACGGAGTGCAGAGGGCGGTTGGTGGTGCGGATATTTTACATCGCCACGTTGTCGTGATACCCCTCTTCAGATCCTGCAATTATGCGGAACATCTGTAATCTCAAATATTTTCAAGAAAAAATCCGTTCAGGGCGCCAAGAGACCGAAATGATGCCCGGTTGCCATCATGGTGTCTTCCGTTCTGGCGAAGGATTCGGTTGCGGCCATCGGGAGACGGGCATGACATATTCGGTATTGCGGCGGATCGAGGAGCTCGCCTTCGACCAGGGCGACTGCGTCGCGATGGAGGAGGGCCAGCGCCGGCTCACCTATGCCGGGCTCTACGAGGCGATCCGCAAGGCCGGCGCCAGGGGCTGTCCCGCTCCAATGCCGGGCTTGTCGGGATCAACGGACGTCCCTCGATAGAGGCGGGCATCGGCATTCTAGCTGCCATGGCATCGGGCGATGTCGCGGTGCCGGTCGACGGCCGCCTGCCGCTTGCCCGACAGCAGGCGCTGCTCGACTGGTGCGACACCTTGAGCGACCCCCGGGAGATCGCCGGCATCGTCGCGGATCTCGACGGCAAGGTGCCGCAGCCGCATGCCGGGGGCTGCATCGCGCCGCGCACCCCGCGCCAGGCTGCCTATATCGCCTTCACCTCCGGCACCACCGGCGAGCCCAAGGCCATCGAGGGCACGATGGACGGGATCGACCATTTCATGTCCTGGCAGTCGGGCCTCGTCGGCAGCTTCTGCGAGGCGCCGCGCGTCTCCTGGCTGACGCCGCTCTCGTTCGACGTGATGTATCGCGACCTCCTGCTGCCGCTGGTGACGGGGGGCACGCTGGTCATTCCCGATGCCGAGGCCGGCTTCAACATCGCCTCGGGCTGGCACTGGCTGGCGAGCGAGCGGATCGACGTCGCCCATGTCGTTCCGTCCATCGTCTCCGCCTGGCTGTCGGCCGGCGCGCTGCCGGAGCTCGACCTGCGCGCGCTGTTCTTCGCCGGCGAGCCGCTGAAGGTGCCGCTCGTCGCCGCGCTGCGCCGCCGCTATGGCGGACGCATCTACAATCTCTACGGCCCGTCCGAGGGCACGATGGCGAAGTTCTGCCGCCTGATCGACGACGACTGCCCGACCAGCGGGACGCTCTATCCGGTCGGGCGCCCCATCGCCCACGATGTGACATTCGAACTCGCCGACACCGGCGAGATCGTGCTCGCCTCGCCGCATCTGACGAATGGCTACCGCCAGCGCCACGGCGGCGCCGAGCCGTTCCCGCAGGTCCGGCCCGGCTGGTACGCTTACCGCACGGGCGACCGGGGTGAGGTCATCGAGGGTGATCTCTTCCTGCTCGGCCGTCTCGACAACCAGATGAAGGTCAACGGCATCCGCATCGAGGCCGGCGAGGTGGAGCGCCTTGCCGAAGGATGCGAGGGCGTCGAGCGGGCGGTCGCGGTCAAGCTGTCGCCGCCCGAGGTGCCGGGCGAGACGCTGGCCCTGTTCTGGCAGGGGGCGCCGGATCGCGAGGCGGTTCTGCGCGAGCGCCTTTCGGACGCTTTGCATCCGGCGGTGATGCCCTCGCTCTATACGCATCTTGTGAGCTTCCCTGTCACCTTGAACGGCAAGGTCGACCGCAAGGGGCTGGCCGCGGACGCAGCCGCCCTGCTTGCCGCCGGGCAGGCGGATCTTTCCGGCGACATTCATGGCGATCCGGCGGAGCGCCACGTCCAGCAGGTGATCTCACGGGTGCTGCGCCGCCCCTGCGGCCTCGATACGGACTTCATCGGCCTTGGCGGCAATTCTCTGATGTTCGGCCTTGTCGCCCTGCAGCTGGAGACGGCGTTCGGCGTCGCCATTCCCAGTCTCGCTTCTACGAGGCCGCACGCCGCGCGCGATTGCGGCATGGTTCGTGGAAAACGGCGGGCAGCTCCGGCAGACTGCTGAAAGCGAGAAGGGAGGCGGAACGTCCCCCTTGCCGGACGCGGCGGACGGGGACTACCGGCCGCTCACCAGCCGGCAGCAGACGATCTTCGACATCTTCTGCAAGGATATCTTCGGCGCGGCGATCAACATGACCCTGCAGATGCCGTTCCGCGCGGGCGATGCCGAACGGCTGAAGCGTGTTCTGCTGCGCCTGATCGAACTCAACGACTGCTTCCACCTGCGCTTCCGCCGCGAAGGCGAGACGTTGCTGCAGGCCATGATCCCGGACGGCTTCGGTGCGGACGATTTCGAGGAGGTCGCAGCGGACGATGCCGAGTTCGATCCTCTATCCACGGCCTTCGGCGAGCGGACGTTCGATCTCGACGGCGAGCGGCCCTTCCGGATCCTGCTGCTGACCAGCCCGTCCGGCGCCGGCCGTCTCGTCCTGTCCATGCACCATCTGATCAGCGACGGCATGTCGCGCGAATACATCCGCCGCGACATCGAGGATGCGCTGTCCGGGGCGCCGGTGCCGGTGCGCAGCCCCTTCCGCTCGGTGATCGCCGCCGAGACCGGCGAGAGCCGCGCCCGCGCCACCGCCTTCTGGCATGCGCATATCGAGGGCGCGCCGCCGATGCCGCGCTTCGTCTCCGGCCTCGACAGGAAGAATCTGTCGGCGCGCATGCTCACCGTGCCGCTCGGCGTCGATCACGATGCCCTGCTGGCCCGCGCCCGGGCGCTCAATGCCAGCGTCTTCCCTACCTGATGGCGCATTTCTACCGGGCGATAGCGGCTCATTGCGGCGCCTCGGACCTGGTCATCCGCGTGACGACCCATGGGCGCTACCGTCCCGAGTTGCTGGATACGCTGGGCCTGCTGTTCAGCGCCGTCCCGCTGCGGATCGACGGGGCCGGGAAGAGCACGCCCGCCATCGTCGCGGCCTCTCGCGCATGCTGGAGGCCGCGCCCGCGCATCAGGACGTCTGCTTCCGCGATCTTGCCCGCCTGATCGGCGAGCCAGACGACGAGCACGTCCACCCGGTCACCGGCGTCAGCTTCGCGCTCGACGGCTACGACGTCAGCGAGGCGATGCCGGCGGGCCTGTCCCCCGATGCGCGCCCGCAGGTCATCCGGGCCTCGCTTCCGCACGAGGCGCTGGTCTTCGCGCGGACCTACAGCGATGGCTGCGTGCTGCGGTTTCTCTACCGCTCCAAGGCGTTTTCCGAAAGCGACATCCAGTCGATTGCCGCGCATATGCGCGGCACGATCTCGGGAGCTGGCGGAGGCCGAAAGCGAGGACCTGGCGGAAATCGAGATGGGCCGCCGCGCGGCGCAGTGCTCCTAGCGCGGCAGCGAAAAGATCCGGGAGGCGAGGTTGAGCCGAGACGGAACCAGCTAAAAATCGCCCGATGGAAGCCAGAAAGTGCTAGTTTCCCGTCGGATAGCGTGGCATGCGACCACGGTGTCGGGTGCTGTAGCGATGTGGGCTGGGACGGAATCTTGCGCAAGGACAAGTCGATGACGCAGGCGCCTGCGGGCGCGACGGTGGTGGACCGGGTTTTCCGTGCGGTGCGCTCCGCGCTTTTCGGCGTCGCTCTGGTCAGTCTGCTGGTCAACCTCCTGATGCTGACCGGGCCGGTCTACATGCTGCAGGTCTACGACCGGGTCCTGGCCAGCGGCTCCGTGCCCACGCTGCTGGTGATCAGCGGTTTCGCCCTGTTGCTCTATACCGTCTTCGGCCTTCTGGAGGGCCTGCGCTCGCGCATCCTCTCGCGTATCGGCCAGCGTATCGACGCCCAGCTGTCGGGCCTTGCCTTCGCCGTTTCGTCGCGGCTGCCGCTGCGCATGGGCTCCGGCGCGGCGAGAGTGCGGCCTGTCCAGGATCTCGATGCGGTCCGCACCTTCATGTCCGGGCCCGGCCCGGCGGCGATCTTCGACCTGCCGTGGATGCCGGTCTATTTCGCCCTGCTCTTCCTCTTTCATCCGCTGCTCGGCTGGCTCGCCGTCGGCGGTGCGGCCTTGATCTGCATCCTGATCGGCCTCAACGAGGCGACCTCCCGCAAGCCGGCGACGGATGCCGCGCGCGCCGCCAGCCGCCGGGCTTCGGTGGAAGAAGCCGGCCGCCGCAATGCCGAGGCGCTGGGCGCCATGGCGATGGACGGTCCCTTGATGCAGCGCTGGGAGCGCGAGAACGAGACCTTCCTCGATGTCCAGCGCCGGGCGCAGGACTGGTCGGGCTTCTTCGCCACGGCGATCAAGACCGTGCGATTCCTGCTGCAGTCGGCAGTGCTCGGCCTCGGCGCCTGGCTCGCCATTCTCGGCGAGGTGACACCGGGCGTCGTCATCGCCGGGTCCATTCTCACCTCCCGCGCGCTCGCCCCGGTCGAGCAGGCGGTCGGCCACTGGCGGTCCTTCGCCGCTGCGCGCCTCGGGCGCCGGCGCCTGCGCGAGGTGTTCGCCCAGCTTGCCGAGCCGGAGACCCCGCGGCTCGAACTGCCGCTGCCCGAGCGCTCCCTTGCGGTCGAGCAGCTTGCCTGCGGCCCCGCCGGCGTGCCGCGTCCGGTGGTCCAGGGCGTGGCGCTGGAGCTTGCCGCCGGCGACGGCCTCGGCATCATCGGCCCGTCCGGCTCGGGCAAGTCGACGCTGGCCCGCGCCCTTGTCGGCCTGGTGCCGCCGCTGCACGGCTCCGTCCGTCTCGACGGCGCGGAACTGTCGCAATGGGCGCCCGCCCGCCGCGGCCGCATCATCGGCTACCTGCCGCAGGACGTGCAGCTGTTCGACGGCACGGTGGCGGAAAACATCGCCCGCTTCGAGCCGGATGCACAGGCCGAGGCGGTGATCGAGGCCGCGCGCATGGCCGATATCCATGATTTCGTCACCGGCCTGCCGGATGGCTACAACACGCTGATCGGCTCTGAAGGAATGGCCCTGTCGGGCGGTCAGCAGCAGCGCATCGCGCTCGCCCGCGCGCTGTTCTGCAAGCCGTTCCTGGTGGTGCTGGACGAGCCCAATTCCAATCTCGATTCCGACGGCGAGGCCGCGCTGACGCGGGCCATCCGCGAAATGCGCAATGCGGGCTGCATCGTCGTGGTCATCGCCCATCGGCCGAGCGCCATCTCCGCCGTCGACAAGGTCCTGTGCCTGCGCGATGGGCGAATGGCGGCCTTCGGGCCGAAGGACGAGGTGCTGAAGCGCGTCGTCGCGCCGGTGCCGCAAGCAGGGGTGGCCTGACATGACCCGTCCCGACAAAGACACCCGCCGCACGCCGCCGTCCATCGACCGCCAGCTCACCCGCAGCGTCCGCCGCCATCTGCTGGCCTCGCTGCTGGTGGCGGCGCTGTTGCTCGGCGGCTTCGGCGGCTGGGCGGCGATGGCGCGCATTTCCGGTGCTGTCGTCGCGCCCGCCACCGTGGTGGTCGAGACCAATGTCCGCCGCATCCAGCATCAGGAAGGCGGCATCGTTCGCGAGATCGCCGTGCAGAACGGCGACCGCGTCGCCTCCGGCGATCTTCTGGTGCGCCTGGACGACACGGTGACCCGCGCCAACCTGGCCGTTGTGACGCGCCAGCTTGTCGACCTGTATGCGCAGGAGGCACGCCTCGTCGCCGAGCGCGACGAGAGCGCGGATATCGCCTTCAACGACCGGGCCCGCGGTCTTGTCGACGACGACCAGCTGGGACTGGTCGAGGACAGCCAGAAAGCCTGATGGATGCGCGGCGCAAGTCCGTCACCGGCCGCAAGGATCAGCTGGCCGAGCAGATCGTCCAGTATCGCCGGCAGATCGAGGGACTCGACGCGCAGCTCTCCGCCAAGGGCGAGGAGATCGAGCTGATCGAGGACGAGCTGAAGGATCTCATGGGGCTGCTGGAAAAGCGCCTCGTCGCCCGCGCCGGGTGACGGCGCTGCAGCGGGACCGCACCCGCCTCAAGGGCGAGCATGGCGGTCTCGTCGCCAAGATCGCCGAGGTCAACGAGGCGATCAGCGAGCGGCGCATCCTGATGCTGCAGATCGACGAGCAGTCCCGCGCCGAGGTGCTTGAGCAGTTGCAGGACACCCGCGCCCGCATCGCCCGGCTGGAAGAGCAGAAGATCGCCGCCGAGGATCAGCTGCGCCGCGTCGAGATCCGCAGCCCGCAGGCCGGCACGGTGCACCAGCTTGCCGTCCACACGATCGGCGGCGTCGTCGGGCAGGGCGAGACCCTGATGTTGATCGTGCCGAAGGGCGACCTGCTGGTGATCGAGGCGCAAGTCCAGCCGCGCGACATCGCCCAGATCGTGCCGGGGCAGGAGGCGCGCGTGCGCTTTCCCGGCTTCGACCAGCGCACGACACCGGAGCTTGCCGCCCGCGTGCGCACCATCTCGGCCGATCTGGCCCGGGACAACGTGACCGGTGCCCGCTACTTCGTCGCCCGTCTCTTCATCCCGGACGAGGAGCTGGCGCGCCTCGACGGCGAGCTCCTGGTGCCGGGCATGCCGGCGAGGCCTTCATCACCACGCAGGAGCGCACGGTCCTCTCCTATCTGGTGCGCCCGGTCACCGACCAGATCGCCCACGCCATGCGCGAGCGGTGAGCCCGACCCCCGCTTGACGTACCCGTCCGACCCTCCTATCGTGCCGCAAAATTCGTTGGGGTGCCTTAACCGGCTGAGAGACGCGCAACGCGTTAACCCACTGAACCTGATCCGGGTCATGCCGGCGTAGGGAACGAATGCCAGCCCGAACGGCCGCAAGGCCGGGCTCTGCCGCAAGACCCGCGCGGCCATCCGTCTCCCCGAACCGCAGTCCGGATCGTGCCTTTCATGCGGCGCGTCGCTTTCCTTTGTCGGAGCCGCGCCCGGCAGGAGCGGGACTACCGTGGCCAGGGACACGAAACCGGACTACGCCGCGGGCGGATCGGCCAGATCGGGCAGGGGCCCGGCCATCGCGCTGACCATCGCCGGCTCGGACAGCGGCGGCGGCGCCGGCATCCAGGCGGATCTCAAGACCTTTTCCGCGCTCGGCGTTTTATGGCGCCAGCGCGATCACGGCGATCACGGCGCAGAACACCCGCGCGGTGACGCATATCCACGACATCCCGCTCGATGTGGTCGCCGGCCAGATCGCCGCCGTTCTCGACGATCTCGACGTCGGCGCGGTGAAGATCGGCATGCTGTCCTCGCCGGACATCGTTGCCTGTGTCGCCGCCGCGCTCGCCGGCTATGCAGGGCCGGTGGTCGTCGATCCGGTCATCGTCGCCAAGTCCGGTGCCAAGCTGCTGCGCGAGGAGGCCATCGCCGCGCTGAAGGAGCAGCTGCTGCCGCGCGCGACGCTGATCACCCCGAACCTGCCGGAGGCCGCCAGCCTGCTCGGCGAGGACCCGGTGCGCGACACCGAGGCGGCGGAGCGACAGGGCCATGCCCTGCTGGCGCTCGGTCCCGGCGCCGTCTTGATGAAGGGCGGCCATGCCGAAGGGGCGCAGTGTACCGATCTTCTGCGGTTGCCGGCGAGCCGCCGCTCGCCTTCACGGCGGAGCGGATCGACACACGCAACACCCACGGCACCGGCTGCACGCTGTCGTCGGCCATTGCTGCGGGCCTTGCCAAGGGCTTGCCGCTCGCCCGCGCTGTCGCCGAGGCCCATTCCTGGCTGCATGCGGCCATCGCTGCTGCCGATACGCTGCAGGTCGGCTCCGGGCACGGTCCGGTGCATCACTTCCATGCCCTGTGGCGGGAGGATGCACGATGAAGATCTCCGTCATCGGCGGCGGTGTCGTCGGCCTTTGCGTCGCCACCGTGCTCGCCGAGCGCGGGCAGGAGGTGACGCTGTTCGAGCGTGCCGAGGCGCCGGGCCCGGCCTCCTGCTCCTGGTGGGCGGGCGGCATGCTCGCCCCCTGGTGCGAGGGCGAGAGCGCCGAGGAGCCGGTGGTGCGGCTCGGCCGCGACGCCATCTCCTGGTGGTCTGAGCGCGTCGGGCGGCTCGTCCTCAACGGCAGCCTGGTGGTCGCCCCGCCGCGCGATACGGCGGACCTGCGCCGCTTCGCACGGATGACCGAATGCCATGAGGCGGTCGACGGCGAGCGCATCGCCGAGCTGGAGCCGGACCTTGCGGGCCGCTTCCGCCAGGGCCTGTTCTTTGCCGGCGAAGGACATCTCGATCCGCGCCGGGCGCTGGCCGATCTCGTCGCCCGGCTGCAAGGGCTCGGCGTCGACCTGCGCTTCGGCACCGAGGTCCTGCCGCAGGACGCGCCGGGCGACCGCGTGGTCGATTGCCGCGGCCTCGGTGCGGCCGCCGACGTGCCGGACCTGCGCGGGGTCAAGGCGAGATGCTGGTGCTGCACGCGCCCGACATCTCGCTGTCCCGGCCCGTGCGCCTGCTGCATCCGCGCATCCCGCTCTACGTGGTGCCGCGCGGCGAGGCGTCTTCATGGTCGGCGCCACCATGATCGAAGCGGCGAGCGCTGGCGCATCACCGCCCGCTCGATGATGGAGCTGCTCGGCTCCGCCTACACGACTGAACCGGCCTTCGCCGAGGCCGAGATCCTGGAGACCGGCGTCGATGCGCGCACGGCCTTCCCCGACAACCTGCGCGCCTGTTGCGCGACGGCGCATCCTGCGGGCCAACGGCACCTATCGGCACGGCTACCTGCTGTCGCCGGCGCTGGCCCAGCAAGCGGCCGATCTGCTTCTCCACCCTGAAACCGAACCGGAGTTCTTCCATGGCCATAACCGTCAACGGCGCTCCGCTTGAGCTTGCGCCGGGGTCGCTGGCCCGATCCTCGAGGCGCTCGAGTATGGCGACGCCATCGTCGCCACCGCCCTCAACGGCGATTTCGTCCCCGCAGAGGAGCGCGCCGACACGCAGGTGCGCGACGGCGACCGGGTCAGATCCTCGCCCCCATGCAGGGAGGCTGACCCATGCCCGTCTTCTATGGCGAAACCATCGAGAGCCCGCTGCTGCTCGGCACCTCGCTCTATCCCTCCCCGGCGATCATGGCCGAGGCGGTACGGGCCAGCGGCTGCGATATCGTCACCGTGTCGCTGCGGCGCGAGTCCGGGTCGGCCCGCGCGGGCCAGGATTTCTGGG
>JACADM010000094.1_pt1 | contig 56973 bp, 54 predicted proteins | sample 7512371 | NCBI WGS metagenome assembly JACADM01 (sample SAMN14389041, study PRJNA612141) | algae metagenome | isolation source: non-axenic algae culture | place: India: Navi Mumbai | collected 2017-01
CCGCGGCGCCAGTACGGCCATGGCGATGCTGGCGGCGAGCGAAACGGCGCCCAGCACCAGAACCAGCAACAGAGCCTTGCGTGCGGACGCACCGGCAAAGCGCACAAGCAGCATCAGAACCAGCGGGAACACGACGTAGAACTGTTCCTCGACCGCCAGCGACCAGAGATGCAGCAGGTGATCCTGCTCGGAGGCCTGGTCGAAATAGTCGATCCCGCTGACGAACCAGAAGTTGGCTGCAAGAGCACAGATGCCCGCGCCGACATGGAGAAGGCGTCGAACTCCACCGGCATCAGCACCACAGCCCCGACGAGGAAGCTTGCGGCAAGCACCAGATAATAGGCCGGCACGATGCGCAGGATGCGGCGCTGGTAGAAGGTCTTGAGCGTGAAACGTCCGGCAGCGAGTTCCGACCAGACGATGCCGGTGATCAGGTAGCCCGAGATGACGAAGAAGATGTCGACGCCGGCAAAGCCGCCGGGCAGCCAGTCCGCATTAAGGTGAAACACCACCACCGACAGGACGGCCACGGCGCGAAGGCCATCAATATCCGGTCGGTAGGCAGCAGGTGTCACGGCGGCGGACGCGTCCCGTTCATTGGTCGACTGTCTATTTCACAAGGTGCGAAGCGGCACAAGCGCGGCTCAAAGGCTTTGAAGCTGGCGATGTCGTCAAGCGAAGCGCGATCGCTCCTCCAGCGGTTGACCGGCGCATCGTCATCTGCGCGCCCAAGCGCGATGGCACAGAAAAACATGTGCTCCGGATTAGGCCGCAGATGGCGCGCCAACAACCCGTGCCACTGTGCCCAGGCTTCCTGGGCACAGGTATGCAGCCCGTGCGCACGAGCCGCCAGCATCACCGACTGCAGGAACATGCCGCAATCGGCCCATTGCGGCGGCCCCATCGAGCGGTCGAGAAAGACGAAAGACCGACAGGTGCACCGAAGAGGCGGAAATTCTGGCGGAACTGGCGACCGCGGCCCGCCTTGTCCTCGCGGGACACGCCGAGCGCCGCATAGAGCGCTTCCCCTGCACCGAACCTGCGGGAAGCGTAGGGTTCCTTCAGGTCCGCCGGATAGATGCGATACTCCGGCGTCTCGCCGCGCGGCATCTCCTGCATCGTCGCTTCGACGTCGGCCAGAAGCTCGGCCAGCGGATCGCCGGTCAGCGCATGGACATGCCAGGGCTGAAGATTGCCGCCCGACGGCGCGCGTCCGGCGGCGACAAGAATCTCCCGAACGGTACCCTCCGGCACCGGATCGGGGCGGAAGGCACGGCAGGAATATCGGCTGTCGAGCGCGTCGAGAACATTCATCGCAAGGTGCGTCCGGCGGCAGGGTGACGAAGGAGGGCCACCCTGCCCTTGCCGTACGATGCGATCAAGAGGTCTTGCGGAAGGGCGGAACCGTTCAAATCGGCAGGATCGCCGTTCCCTCTATCTCGACCTTCGCCTCCGGCTCGACCAGCGCCACCACCTGCACCACGGCCATGGCGGGGAAATTGCGGCCCATCACCTCGCGGTAGACCGGGCCGAGCTCCTTTAGGCATTCCCGGTAGGCGTCGATGTCCGTGACGTACCAGGTCAACCGGGCAATGTGCTCCGGTCCGCCTCCGGCCGCGCCGACAACGGCCACGACGTTTTCAAGCGTCTGGCGGATCTGGCCGAGGAAGTCGGGCGGGAAGACGCCATCCGGTGTCCAGCCGATCTGGCCGCCGGTCAGCACCATCCGCCCCTCGCCGGCCATGCCGTTGGCATAGCCTCTCGGGGTCGGCCAACCTTCGGCTGCAGGGCCGCGAGCGGCGAAGGAACGGAGGCACGCGCAGGCATCGCGGCGGCGGTGTCGGCTGTCTTGCTCATTGGGTCTTCCAGGTCCCGATCTTCAATTGTTCGCGTTCACGACGCGGCGGATCTTGCGGCCGGCGGTTCGCCCTCTCCGGCCGCCAGCTCGCGCAGCGCGAAACGCTGCAGCTTGCCGGTTTCGGTGCGCGGCAGCGTAGTGACGAATTCGATGGCGCGCGGATACTTGTACGGAGCGAGCTCCGCCTTGATGTAGTCCTGCAGCGTCTTGACCAGGGCTGCATCGCCGGTCACGCCCGGCTTCAGCACCACATAGGCCTTGACGATGCGGCCACGATCCGGGTCCGGCGCGCCCACGACACCGCATTCGGCAACTGCCGGGTGGGCGAGCATCGTGCCTTCCACCTCCGGACCGGCGATGTTGTAGCCTGCCGATACGATCATGTCGTCGGAGCGGGCCTGGTACCAGAAGTAACCGTCAGCATCACGGATGTAGGTATCGCCCGTCACGTTCCAGCCGTCGATCACATAGGCGGTCTGGCGGTCGTCGGCGAGATAGCGGCAACCGGTAGGGCCGCGCACGGCGAGCCGCCCGGGCATGCCGTCCGACACCTCCTTGCCGTCTGCCCCGATGACCTTCGCCTCATAGCCGGGCACGGGCTTGCCGGTTGCTCCGGGGCGCACCTCGTCCTCGCGCGCGGCAATGAAGATGTGCAGCATCTCCGTCGCGCCGATGCCATCGAGAATGCGGATGCCGGTCGCCGCCTGCCAGTCGTCCCAGGTCGCCTTGGGCAGCGCCTCTCCGGCCGACACGCATTTGCGCAAGGAGGAAAGATCCGCATCGCCCTTCTTGGCAAGGATCGCGCGATAGGCGGTCGGTGCGGTGAACATCACCGTCGGCCGCATCTCCGGGATCGCCTTCAGCAGATCGTCGGGGCCGGCCCGCTCCAGCAGGATGGCCGTCGCGCCGACGCGGAAGGGAAACAGGACAAGACCGCCGAGGCCGAAGGTAAAGGCGAGCGGCGGCGAGCCGATGAACACGTCGCTTTCCTGCGGGCGCAGCACTTCGCGCGAATAGCAATCGCAGATCGCCAGCATGTCGCGGTGGAAGTGCATCGTCGCCTTCGGAACGCCCGTCGTGCCGGAGGTGAAGCCGAGCAGGCAGACATCGTCCGCGGCGGTATCGCAGGCCGTGAAGTCCGGCGAGGCGGCTTCCATGCGGCGCTCCAGCGAGCCTTCGTCGCCGCTGCCGGCATATAGGATCGTCGTCAGCCGGTCGGTGCGGCCGCGGGTCAGCTCCATCTCTTCGGCAAGGCGATGGTCGCAGACGGCGAGCGACAGCTCGGCCTTGTCGACGATGACCGCGAGTTCCTTGGCACGCAGCAGCGGCATGGTGGCGACGACGATGCCGCCAGCCTTCAGGATCGCGAAGTAGACCGCCGTCATCATCGGCGTATTGGGAAAGCGCAGGAGCACGCGGTTGCCCGGCTGCAGGCCGAAATCGGCCACCAGCACATGGGCGATCCGGTTCACCTTTCGGCGAGTTCGCCGTAGGTCCAGCGCTCGGTCGGGGAAACAAGCGCCAGCTTGTCGCCGCGGCCTTCCGCCACGTTCTTGTCGATCAGCTCGACTGCACAGTTCATCCGCTCGGGATAGCCGAGCTTCTCCAGATTGATGAAGTCGGGCCAGAGCTCACGCGGTGGCAGATTGTCCGCCGCGAAGGTGTCGGTGTGGGCTGAGCGGGCCATTCGGCACTCCTGTGGAAGGTTGGGGCGGCCGGTTTCCGGCGCGTTTTATGGTCGTCATTCGGCCGCTGCCGCGGAGGAGCGGCGAGCGGCATGGTCGGCGATCGCCTGACGTGCGATCACGATCTTCTGGATTTCGGTTGCGCCCTCGTAGATGCGCAGCGCACGGACATCGCGGTAGAGTTCTTCCATCTTGCAGCCGACGCGCACGCCGTGGCCGCCATGGAGCTGGACCGCGCGGTCCACCACCTTCTGGGCATTCTCGGTCGCCACCATCTTGGCCAGCGCCGCTTCGCGGGTCACCCGCGGCGCGCCCATATCCTTGGTCCAGGCGGCGCGATAGACCAGCAGCGCGGCGGCATCGACGTCGGCGACCATGTCGGCGAGCGCACCTTGGGTCATCTGCAGATCGGCCAGCGGCGCCCCGAAGAGCTGACGGCTGGTGGTGTGCTCCAGCGTGTCAGCCAGTGCCCGCCGTGCAAAGCCGAGCGCGGCTGCGCCAACGGTCGAGCGGAAGATGTCGAGCGTCGCCATCGCGACCTTGAAGCCCTCGCCCGGCCGGCCGAGACGTGCCGAAACCGGCACGCGAACGCCGTCGAAGGCCAGGGTGGCCAGCGGATGCGGCGCCACGGTGTCGATGCGCTCCTTGACCGAGAACCCGGCCGCATCGGCATCCACCACCAAGGCCGACAATCCACGGGCGCCCGGCGCCTCGCCGGTGCGGGCGAAAACCACATAGTGGTCTGCGATGCCGCCGTTCGAGATCCACGTCTTCTCGCCGGTGATGCGGACATGATCCGGCCCGTCGGCCTCTGCTACGGTGGCGAGGGCCGCCACATCCGACCCGGCCTCGGGTTCGGACAGGGCGAAGGCGGCAATCTTCTCGCCGCGCATGACCGGCGGCAGGTAGCGGTCCTTCAGCTCGTCGGAGCCGGCAAGCGTGATCGAACCCGTGCCGAGCCCCTGCATGGCGAAGGCAAAATCGGCGAGGCCGTTGTAGCGGGCCAGCGTTTCCCGGGCGATGCACAGGCTGCGGACGTCCAGCCGCTCGTGCAGGCCGCCATGGGAGGCCGGCACCGCGGCGCGCAGCAGACCGGCTCTTCCGAGCGCGGCGACCAGCCGGCGGCAGGATCCGTCGACGTCGTGGTGATCGGCAAGGCCGGCAACCTCAGCCGCGGCAAAGGCCTCCACACGTGCGGCGAAGGCCCGATGCCCGTCGTCGAAAAACGGCCAGTCGAGAAAGCTCAGGTCGGTCATCGGATCCTCCTCCTCAACGCCGGTGCGTCAATTCCCTTCGAAGACAGGCTTCTGCTTCGCGGCAAAGGCCTCGAAGGCGCGGCGGTAGTCCTCGGTCTTCATGCAGACCGCCTGTGCCAGCGCCTCGGCCTCGATGGCCTGGTCGACCGACATGTCCCACTCCATGTGAAGCATGCGCTTGGTCATGGCGTTGGCGAAGGTCGGGCCGGCGGACAGGCTGTCGGCGAGCGTCTTCGCCTCGTCGAGCACCGCTTCGGGCGCAGCCAGTCGGTTGAAGAAGCCCCAGCGTTCGGCCTCTTCGCCGCTCATGACGCGGCCGGTGTAAAGAAGCTCCGAGGCACGTCCCTGGCCAATGATCCTCGGCAGGATGGCGCAGGCGCCCATGTCGCAGCCGGCAAGGCCCACCCGGTTGAACAGGAACGCGACCTTGGCACCCGCTGTGCCGACGCGCAGGTCCGATGCCATGGCAACGATGGCCCCAGCGCCGACGCAAATGCCGTCGATGGCCGCAACGATGGGCTGCGGGCATGCACGCATCGCCTTGACCAGTTCGCCGGTCATGCGGGTGAACTGCAGCAGCCCCGGCATGTCGCGCGACAGGAGCGGCTCGATGATCTCGAAGACGTCGCCGCCCGAGCAGAAATTGCCGCCGGCACCGGTGACGACCACCGTCTTCACTTCCTCGTCGAACTGCAGGGCGCGGAACAGGTCGCGCAACTCCGCATAGGAATGAAAGGTGAGCGGGTTCTTGCGCTCCGGCCGGTTCAGCGTGATCACCGCCGTCTTGCCGTCCACATCGAGACGGAAATGGGTCGGCCGATACTCCCGCACGGGTAGCGTGATCGAATAGGTCTCCTGCGCGCCGGCGGGCGGGGCGGAAACGGCGGCATCAGCCATTGGACGGCTCCTTGTCGGTGGAAGTCGTTGTGCGTGTCGGGTCGGCGGCGGTGCGTGCCGACGCCTTGGCCCGGCCCAGCAACCGCATCAGATCGTCGATGTCTGCATCGGAGAGATCAGCGAACAGATCGCCAATCCAGTCGCCATGGGCATGCGCCATCGCCTCGAAGCCGGCGCGCCCTTCCTGCGTCAGGCTGACGAGAGCCGAGCGGCGATCGCCCGGCGCGGGGCGCCGTTCGACCAGACCGTCCTGGACCAGACGCTCGACGAGACCGGTGACGTTTCCGGCAGAAACCATCATACGCCGCGACAGATCGCCGAGCGTCAGCCCCTTCGGCGCCTTTTCCAGCTGCGCCATCAGGTCGAAACGCGGCAGCGTCACGTCGAACTCGCCGCGAAGTCGCGAGCGGATTTCGCTTTCGATCAGGTTCGTCAGGGTCAGCAGGCGCAGCCAGAGGCGCAGTTCGGCACGATGGTCGTCCCCGTGCACGCGGGTCTCCGCGTCGAGCAGGATCGCGGCGGCGTCCGCCCCGCCTTCCGTCATGCCGCCATTTCCGGTCTCATCCATCCGCCCGCCCTCACATCACCTCGCCGCCGGCGACCGCAATCGCCTGCCCCGTCACCGAGCAGGCAGCGTCTCCCGCAAGCCAGGCGACCGCATCTGCCACCTCATCGGGATCGATCAGCCGCTTCTGCGGGTTATCGCGCACCATGTCCGCGATGATGTCCGCCTCTTCGCGGCCCGTCTTCTCGCGGATCTTCGCAACGCTCTCGCGCACCAGATCGGTATCGGCGAACCCGGGACAGACCGCATTGACGGTCACGCCGGTTTCCGCGGTTTCGAGTGCCAGAGAGCGCGTCAGGCCGATCACCGCATGCTTGGCGGCCACATAGGCCGAAACATAGCGATAGCCCTTGAGCCCGGCGGTGGAGGCGACGTTGACGATGCGCCCCTCGCGGGCCTCGACCATGTCCGGCAGGACAGCATGGCAGGCGTTCACGATGCTCATCAGGTTGACGGAAAACATCCGCTCGAACCGCTCGGGCGACGTCTTGAGGAAGGGAGCGCTCTCGGCCTGCCCCGCATTGTTGACGAGGATGGAGATCCGGCCGCGCTCGGCCGCGGCCTTCCGAAGCGCCTCAGTCAGGGCGTCGCGGTCGGTGACGTCGGCAGCCGCGAAGCCTGTCGCGCCAATCTCGCGCGCCGTCTCCGCCGCCCGCTCGGCATTACGGCCGAGGATGGTGACAGACGCGCCACCGGCGATCAGTCGGCGCGCGATGGCCAGCCCGATACCGCGCGTTCCCCCGGTTACCAGGGCGTGACGGCCGTGAAACGGAGCCTCTTTCGCCATGCCTCTCCCCGAAATTTTCCGGTCGTTGCTGCACCACCAGAACGGCGTTGCGTCCCGAATTATTTTAAGCTTAAAATATCTGCGAGGGGGACGCAAGCGCATCCATGCGGCGACCCGATACCGGCAGCACGCTGGCCCGACGGGAGGCCAGCGGAGATCCAGCCGGCGGCGATGTCCCGCAAACCGAGAACGGACAGGGAAGGATCTGGTCATGCGTATCGAGGTCATCGGCGGCGGCCCGGCAGGGCTCTATTTCGCGATCCTCATGAAGAAGGCGCGCCCGTCGGCCCGCATCACCGTGCATGAACGCAACCGGGCGGACGACACGTTCGGCTTCGGCGTGGTGTTTTCCGACCAGACGCTGGAAACCTTCGAGAAATACGACCGCGAGAGCTATCGCGCGATCACCGAGAACTTCGCCTATTGGGACGACATCGCGATCCACTACAAGGACGCGAGCTTCCGGGTCGGCGGCAACGGCTTTTGCGGCTGCTCCCGCCGCACGCTTCTGCTCCTCCTGCAGGAGCGCGCCCGCGAGCTGGGCGTCGAGATGCACTTCCAGGCGGACGTGCCGGGTATCGAACAGTTCCCCGACGCCGACCTGATCGTCGCGGCCGACGGTATCAACTCGGCCGTGCGCGAGGCGCACCGGGACCACTTCCGCCCCTCGGTCGACATGCGGCCCAACAAGTTCACCTGGATGGGCTCGACCAAGCCGCTCGATGCCTTCACCTTCTACTTCAAGGAAACCGAGCACGGCATCTTCATCGCCCATACCTACCAGTATGAGCCGGGCCGCTCGACCTGGGTCCTGGAGACCGATCCGGAGACCTTCGAGAAGGCCGGCATCGGCGCGATGTCCGAGCAGGAATCCGCGGATTTCCTGGAAGGCGTGTTCGCAGAGGAACTCGACGGCCACAAGCTGCTGATCAATCGCTCGATGTGGCGCAACTTCCCGATGATCCGCAACGCCCGTACGACGATGGGCAATGTGGTGCTGCTGGGCGACGCCAAATCGACGGCCCACTTCTCCATCGGGTCCGGCACCAAGCTGGCCATGGAGGACGCCATCGCGCTCTACGAGAGCGTCATGCGCAAGCCGAGCATTGCTGACGCTCTTGCCGATTTCGAGGAAACGCGCCGCGAAGAGGTGGAGAAGACCCAGCACGCGGCGGATGTGTCGCTGGTGTGGTTCGAGCACGTGAAGCGCTATTGGCACATGGATCCGGTCACCTTCGCCTTCGGCGTGATGACCCGTTCCAAGGCGATCACCTACGAAAATCTGGAACTGCGCGCGCCCGACTTCGTGGCGGCCGCGACCCGCGCCTTCGCCGAGAAGGTCAAGGCGTCCGGTCTCGACGTCGACACGCAGGACCCGACGGTGCCGGCCTTCCAGCCGCTGCGGCTGCGCGAGATGCAGGTCTCGAACCGCTTCGTCGTCTCGCCGATGTGCATGTATTCCGCCGTCGACGGCATGCCGCAGGACTTCCATCTCGTTCACTACGGCTCGCGCGCCATGGGCGGCGCCGGTCTCGTCTTCACCGAGATGACCTGCGTTTCCCCGACCGCTCGCATCACCCCAGGCTGCGCCGGTCTGTGGACCGACGAGCAGCAGGCCGCCTGGACGCGCATCGTCGACTTCGTTCACGGACAGTCGGATGCGAAGATCTGCCTGCAGCTCGGCCATGCCGGCCGCAAGGGCGCCTCCAAGCTGATGTGGGAGGGCATGGATCGTCCGCTTCCCGAAGCCGAGGCGTGGCCGATCCTGTCCGCCTCCGCCCTGCCCTACTACCCGGAGAGCCAGACGCCGAAGGCGATGGACCGCGCCGACATGGATGCGGTGAAGGCGGATTTCGTCGCCGCCGTCGAACGGGCGATCGCCTGCGGCTTCGACATGATCGAGCTGCACTGCGCCCACGGCTACTTGCTGGCCAGCTTCCTGTCGCCGGTCACCAACCAGCGTGACGACGAGTATGGCGGGTCCATCGAGAACCGCCTGCGCTATCCGCTCGAGGTGTTCGAGGCGATGCGGGCGGCATGGCCGAAGGACAAGCCGATGTCGGTCCGCGTTTCGGCGACGGACTGGATCGAGGGCGGCATCACCGGCGACGACAGCGTGGTGATCGCCCGTGCCTTCGCGCAGGCCGGCGCCGATCTCATCGACGTCTCCACCGGCCAGACCAGCCCGGCCAGTTCGCCGGTCTACGGCCGCATGTTCCAGACCTCCTTCGCCGATCAGATCCGCAACGAGGCCGATATCGCCACGATGGCGGTCGGCGCCATCACTTCGGCGGATCAGGCCAACACGATCCTTGCGGCCGGACGCGCCGACCTGATCGCGCTGGGGCGTCCGCATCTGGCGGACCCTGCCTTCACCCTGCGCGCGGCCGGCGACTATGGTGTCGGCGATATCTTCGCGCCGAAGCAGTACCAGCCGGGCAAGTTCCAGCTGCTGCGCAATGCCGAGCGCGCTCGCGAGGAATTGAAGGAGCTGAAGCTGAAGGCCAAGCCGAAGACGCACAACCCTGCCTACCGCGAAGCCGCGGAATAAGGCCGAAACCCTGCGGAATGACAAAGGGCGCGACCTGCGGCAGCAGGCCGCGCCCTTTGCAATCGCGCTTGTGCGACTCGGCGCCCGGGAGTAAGCATTCGCGCGAGATTTCTCCTTTCCGGACATCAGAACGTGGATCAAAGCATCCGTCGGACCAGCGCCGGCTCGCTCGCCAACGCGAACGGGTCGAGCCGACTGGTCGTGCTCGACGCCCTGCGCGGCCTTGCGGCCCTCGGCATCCTGTGGCGCAACATCTTCGTCTTCGGCTTGCCGGCAGTCGCGTTCTCCTTGCCTGAGGAGTGGGGCGAGTCTGTCGTCTCGAACGTCGCGTCGTGGCTCTTCGTCGTCATTTTCGTCGACGGGACGATGCGCGGGCTGTTCTCGCTGATCTTCGGCGCGACGGCGATCCTGCTGATGGAACGACATGCCCGTAATCCGGGCGGCCTAGCGGCGGCGGACCTCTATTTCCGGCGTCTGATGTGGCTGATCGTGTTCGGCATCATTCACGGATACCTGCTGCTGTGGCCGCATGACGTGCTCTACGTCTACGGCCTTCTCGGCATGTTCCTGTTCGTCTTCCGCAACCTGTCCGGCCGCAAACTGCTGGCGATCGGACTGGTGATCTTCGCCATTTCCTCGTTCAAGGACGGAACCGGGCTGTCGCTCGACCAGATCTCCAGCGACGCGTTCGAGGCCGCCCAGAGCGAACTGGTGCAGCCGGACGCAGAAGCCGACCTGCAGCAGCAGGAGCCTGCACAGCCTCCCCTCGTCCAGCCGCAGGACAACGTCCAGCAGGACGCACCGCAACAAGATGCGGGACAGCAGGAAAGCGAAGACGAGGCGGCAATGTTCGAGGAGCTGGAGCGGATGGCTCTGGCGGAGATGGACGAACGCCTCGCCGGCTATACCGAAGTGCTGCGGAATCTTGCGCCCGAGACCTTCCAGGAGCAGACGACGCTGTTCTTCACCGACCACATCCTCGACGTCGGTGCGATGATGTTCTTCGGCATGGCGCTCTATCGCCTGGGCGCCTTCTCCGGTCGGTGGAGCACCGGACAATATGCGGTGATGGCGGTGGGCGGTCTCGGCTGCGGCATCTTTATCGGCTTTCTGGTGCACGGCACCAATGCCATTCCCGGCTTCGAGGACTGGTCGCTCGGCTCATGGGATGCCTATTTCTACAATCTGCGACGGCTGTTGATCGGCCTGGGCCTGATAGGTCTGGCAAATCTTCTGGCTCGCGGCGGCGCGGGACGGATCCTGCTCGCGCCGTTCGTGGCCGTTGGCAAGATCCCGCTCACGATCTATGTCGGCCAGACGGTCATCTGCGGCATCGTCTTCTACGGATTCGGCTTCGGGCTGTTCGGGTCGATGGAGCACCATCAGCTTCTGATGGTCGCCTTCGCCATCAACATCGCACAGATCCTCTTCGCCCTCGCCTGGCAGCGCACGGGGCGTCAGGGCCCGCTCGAATGGCTTCTGCGCTGGCTGGTGCAGCAGGGGCCGCAGGCGTCGATGGACGGCGACCGAAAAGCCTGAGACAGGCCGGTCGTCAGTCGCAATCCCGGCGTGAAGAAACGCCGACGCCGCGCTGCTGCCCGCCTCCCACGACGATACCAGTCGACCGACAGCGTTCCCGACGGGTCAATGGACGAGGTTCGCCGGCCATGCAAGCCGCATAAGCCTTGTCGAAGGCAGCCTGCCAGGCCTCGCCATCGACCCGGCCGAGCCCTTGCAGCGCTGCGATCCCACCGGCGGTGCGCGCGCCGCGCGCCGCCCCTCCCGGGCTCCAGCCCGTCCCGAACCGGTCACGCCCGGCCAGCCCGCCGACGATCGCCCCGTCGATCCCGGCAGCCGCAACATCGCCCGCTTCCGGGCCTCGCGGCGTGTCCCGATCGGCGAAGTCGGCAGCCATGTCGGCGCAAGCCTGCGACATGGCCGGGTCGACCGGCTCCGGACCAGAATCAGCATACGCGGCCGAACAGATCGCCAGCAGGCATGCAAGCGTGCCGGCCAATGCCGCAGCTCGCGTGCTTGCAGTCCCCTTCCAGCACCAGGCCGCCGGCATCACCGCTCCTCGGATCGTTCGTGCTCGATGCTCCGGCAGAATGCCTGCCGGAAAACCCCTTGAGCCTATTCGGTTTCCGCTTTCCGCATGCTTAACTTGCGCGTCCGTGCATGACGGGGCTTCACAGAGGAAATATTTTAGGCTTAAACTATTTCCTGGCCGCCGAGAGAGCGGGCGCGGCGAAACAGCCGCGATAACCATCATATGCCATCCAGATGCACGCACGGGCCAAAAGGGGTCTCGGTGCGGGCGGTCCTGAGGGGAGACTACAATGAAGCGTATGTTCACGGCGGCGGTTGCCGCAGCGGCGCTTGGCCTGACCGGCATGGCCGCTCAGGCCGAAAGCCTGAAGATCGGATTCCTCGCCACCCTGTCGGGCCCGCCGGCCGCACTTGGCGAGCACATGCGCGATGGCTTCCTGCTCGGCGTCAAGCAGGCTGGCGGCAAGCTCGGCGGTCTCGACACCGAGGTGCTGGTCGTCGACGACGAGCTGAAGCCGGATGCCGCCCTGACCAAGGTGCGCGGCCTGATCGAGCGCGACCAGGTCGACATGCTGGCCGGCATCGTCTTCTCCAACGTGATGATGGCCGTCTACAAGCCGATCATCGACGCCGAGACGATCTTCGTCGGCGGCAATGCCGGTCCCTCGCCGATCGCCGGCAAGGCCTGCTCGCCGTATTTCTTCACGACGTCCTACCAGAACGACCAGAACCATGAGGCGATGGGCCAGTACGCCCAGGATGCCGGCTACAAGCGCATGGTCATCATGGCGCCGAACTACCAGGCCGTAAAGACTCGCTCGCCGGCTTCAAGCGCTACTTCAAGGGCGAAATCGTCGACGAGATGTACACGCAGCTCGGCCAGCTCGACTTCTCCTCGGAGCTGACCAAGATCGCCGCGGCCAAGCCGGACGCAGTTTTCGTCTTCATGCCGGGCGGCATGGGCGTCAACCTCGTCAAGCAGTATGCCCAGGCCGGCCTGTCCGGTCAGGTGCCGTTCCTGTCGGCCTTCACCGTCGACGAGACGACGCTGCCGGCAACCCAGGACACCGCCCTCGGCCTGCTCTCGGGCGCGCAGTGGGCTCCGAACCTCGACAACGAGGCCAACAAGGCCTTCGTCGCGGCCTTCGAAGAGGAATATGGCTACGTTCCATCCATCTACGCCTCGCAGGGCTATGACGCGGCGCGCCTGATCGACGGCGCCGTGAAGAAGGCCGGTGGCAAGGCCGACAAGGCCAAGCTCATGGCAGCCATGAAGGAAGCTCCGTTCGAGAGCGTTCGCGGCGACTTCAGCTTCAACACCAACCACTTCCCGATCCAGGACGTGTACGTGGTGAAGGCCGTGAAGCGCGAAGACGGCAAGTACGCCACCGAGACCGTCGAGAAGGTGTTCGACGACAAGATCGACGCCTATGTCGGCGAGTGCGGAATGAACTGATGCAGTTCCCCGCCGGGGCATGTGCACGCCCCGGCGGGTTTTTCGCCCGACCCCATCCCACCGCAATTCTTGCGCAACCGACGAGGCCGGTCCGTTGAGCGCCACCCTTCTTGCCGTCCAGACGCTGAACGGCCTGCAACTCGGCATCCTGCTGTTCCTGATCGCTGCAGGTCTGACGCTGGTCTTCGGCGTCATGGACTTCATCAATCTGGCGCACGGCGTCCAGTACATGCTCGGCGCCTATCTCGCCGTCACCGGATACAGCCTCACCGGCACCTTCTGGGGTGCACTGCTGTTCGGTATGATCGGTGCGCTGGTGATCGGCCTGGTGCTTGAGCTGCTGGTCTTCCGGCATCTTTACGACCGGGACCATCTGGATCAGGTGCTCGCGACCTTCGGCATCATCCTGTTCCTCAACGAGGCGGTGCGCACGGTCTGGGTTCGACCCCGCTGACCCTGCCGATGCCGGACCTGCTGAGCGGTTCCTTCGAGTTGATGGACGGCCTGCTCTATCCGGTCTACCGCATCGCGCTGATCGTAGCCGGCCTGATCGTCGCAGCCGTTCTCTACATCCTCGTCACCCGCACCCGCGCCGGCATGCTGGTGCGCGCCGGCGCCACGAACGCGCCGATGGTCTCCGCGCTCGGCGTCGATATCCGCCGCCTCTTCATGCTGGTCTTCGGCTTCGGTACGATGCTCGCGGGCTTTGCCGGCATTCTCGCCGCGCCGATCCTGGTCGTCGAGCCCGGCATGGGCGACAACCTCCTGATCCTGGCCTTCGTGGTCATCGTGATTGGCGGCATCGGCTCGATCCGCGGCGCCTTCATCGCCGCGCTGATCGTCGGGCTCGTCGACACGCTTGGCAGGGGCTTTGCGACCGATATCGCCAAACTGTTGATGTCGCCGTCTGCCGCCAACAGCGTCGGTCCGGCGATCGCCTCGATGCTGATCTATCTCCTGATGGCTGCAGTCCTGTTCTTCCGGCCGACCGGCCTCTTCCCGGCACGTGGAGGCTGAGCCGATGACCGCAAGTCCCCTCTCCACGACAGAGTCCGCAACGAGCGCAGTTCCCGCGGCCCCGCGGCGGTCTCGCGAAACGGTGATCGCAGCTGTCGCGTTTCTCCTGTTTGCCCTGCTGCCCCCGGTGGCCATGGTGATGGAAGATACGTTCTTCGTCTTCTTCGCAATCCGCGTGATGATCTTTGCCATCGCCGCCGTCAGCCTGTCGCTGATCCTCGGCTTCGGCGCTCTCGTCAGCTTCGGCCATGCGGCCTATCTGGGCCTCGGCGCCTATAGCGTGGGCATCCTGGCCGAGCACGGCTATTGGGACGTGACCATCTCGCTTCCCGTCACCCTGCTCGTCTGTGGCCTGTTCGCCGCGATTACCGGCGCCATCAGCCTCAAGACGCGCGGCGTCTACTTCATCATGATCACCCTCGCCTTCGGTCAGATGGCCTATTATACGGCCACGTCTCTCTCCGCCTACGGCGGCGACGACGGGCTGACCATCTGGGGCCGCACCGAGATCTTCGGCGCTTCCGTCCTCGGCGACCGGACAACGTTCTACTATGTCGTCCTTGGCATGCTGATGCTGAGCTATGTCATCGCCCGGGTCATCGTCGCTTCCCGTTTCGGCCGGGGTTCTGCAGGGCGCCAAGCAGAGCGAGATGCGGCTGCGGGCCGTCGGCATCGATCCCTACTGGTACCGGCTGGTCGCCTATGTGATCGCCGGGATGATGGCCGGTGTTGCCGGTGCGCTCTTGGCCAATGCCACAAACTTCGTGTCGCCGGCCTACATGTCCTGGCACCGGTCGGGCGAACTCATCGTCATGGTGGTTCTGGGCGGTCTCGGCTCGCTCGCAGGCTCCATTGTCGGGGCCGCAAGCTTCCTCATCCTGGAAGAGGTGCTGGCACTTTTCACCGAACACTGGCGGCTGATCTTCGGCCCGCTTCTCGTGCTGGTCGTGCTGTTCGGCAAGGGCGGGCTGACCGCAATGCTCGGCGGAGGACGCAAGAATGGCTGATCCGATCCTGCAGCTTCGGGACCTCACCAAGGCCTATGGCGCGCTCAAGGTCACCGACCACGTGTCTCTCGACGTGCTGCCCGGCGAGATCCACGCCATCATCGGCCCGAACGGCGCCGGCAAGACCACGCTGATCGGTCAGATTTCCGGCTCGCTGCGCCCGGACGGAGGAAGCATCCGCTTCGCCGGTGAGGACGTGACCCATCTGCCGATGCATGCAAGGGCGCGTGCCGGTCTTGCACGCTCGTTCCAGATCACGGAGATCCTGCCGGCCTTCACGGCCCGCGAGAACGTCGCGCTGGCACTGCAGGCGAAACAGGGCCACTCGTTCCGTTTTCTGCGCAATGTCTCGCGCGACCGCGACCTCAACGACCGCGCCCTCGCCTGCCTCGCAGAACTGGGGCTTGACCATCGCGCGGACCTGCCGGCCGGCATCCTGTCGCATGGCGAGAAGCGCGCGCTGGAGCTCGCCATCGCCATGGCCTGCGAGCCCAAGCTGCTGCTGCTCGACGAGCCGATGGCGGGCACGGGGCGCGAGGAGACCGACCGCCTGGTCGAAGTCCTCGGGCAGTTGAAGGGCCGCTACGCCATGCTTCTGGTCGAGCACGACATGAGCGCGGTGTTCGCGCTTGCCGACCGCATCTCGGTCCTCGTCTATGGACAGATCATCGAGACCGGCACCCCGGACCAGATCCGCGCCAGCACCAAGGTGCGGGAAGCCTATCTCGGCGAGGAGGCCGCCTGATGAGCCATCTGCTGGAACTGGAGGGCATCGAGGCCTCCTATGGCGCGGCGAAGGTGCTGTTCGGCATGAGCTTTGCCGTCGGCACCGGCGAAGTGGTCACCTTGATGGGCCGCAACGGCATGGGCAAGACCACGACCATCCGCACGCTGATGGGCATGATGTCCGCCAGCAACGGCCGGATCCGCTTCGAGGGCGCGGACGTGACGGGTGCCCCGTCGTACCGGATTGCCCAGTGCGGAATCGGCCTTGTGCCTGAAGGTCGTCAGGTGTTTCCGACCCTGTCGGTGGAAGAAAACCTCGTTGCCACCTCCGCAAACCGCTTCGGCGCCACGCCCGGCTGGTCCCTGTCGCGGGTCTACGAGTTCTTTCCGCGGCTCAAGGAACGCCGCTCGAACATGGGCAACCAGCTCTCAGGCGGCGAGCAGCAGATGCTCGCCATTGGCCGGGCGCTGATGACCAACCCGAAGCTCCTCATTCTCGACGAGGCGACAGAAGGCCTGGCTCCGCTGATCCGTGCGGAGATCTGGGCCTGCCTTGAGCGTCTCAAGGGAGACGGCCAGTCGATTCTGGTGGTCGACAAGAATGTCGATGCACTGGAGGTTCTGGCCGACCGGCATGTGGTGGTCGAAAAGGGTCAAGTCGCGTGGAGCGGATCCAGTGCAGATTTGAAGGCTGACCCGACAATCCGCGAACGCTATCTCAGCGTGTAACATTCGCCGATTTCAGCCAGTGCGGGAGCTGAAAGCGCCCGACAAGGCACCCTTGCGCGCAATGCATGGCCGTATCGCGAGCCCGTCCCGCAATTTCCTTGCGTCGGCGGTTCCGATCCCGTACCCCATCCTTCCGAACTAATAGTCATACGAACTGATCGAGGCGAGCATGCCGACTTACCGGTCCAGAACCACCACCCACGGACGCAACATGGCGGGCGCACGCGGCCTGTGGCGTGCAACAGGCATGAAGGACGGAGATTTCGGCAAGCCGATCATCGCCGTGGTCAACTCCTTCACCCAGTTCGTGCCGGGTCACGTGCACCTCAAGGATCTCGGCCAGCTGGTCGCTCGCGAGATCGAGGCGGCCGGCGGCGTCGCCAAGGAGTTCAACACGATCGCCGTCGACGACGGCATCGCGATGGGCCATGATGGCATGCTCTATTCGCTGCCCTCGCGCGAGATCATCGCCGACAGCGTCGAGTACATGGTCAACGCCCACTGCGCCGACGCCATGGTCTGCATCTCCAACTGCGACAAGATCACGCCCGGCATGCTGATGGCCGCAATGCGCCTCAACATTCCGGCCGTGTTCGTCTCGGGCGGCCCGATGGAAGCCGGCAAGGTCAAGCTGGCAGACGGCAAGGAGCGCCATCTCGATCTGGTCGATGCGATGGTCGCCGCAGCCGACGACAGCATGTCGGACGAGGACGTTCAGGCCATCGAGCGGTCCGCCTGCCCGACTTGCGGCTCCTGCTCCGGCATGTTCACCGCCAACTCGATGAACTGCCTCACCGAGGCCCTCGGCCTGTCGCTGCCGGGCAACGGCTCGACGCTTGCCACCCATGCGGACCGCAAGCGTCTGTTCGTGGAGGCCGGCCACCTGATCGTCGACGTCACCCGCCGCTACTACGAGCAGAACGACGAGAGCGTGCTGCCGCGCGCCATCGCCAACCGTCAGGCGTTCCACAACGCCATGTCGCTGGACATCGCCATGGGCGGTTCCACGAACACGGTCCTGCACCTTCTGGCGGCCGCCCGCGAAGGCGAGATCGACTTCACGATGGCCGACATCGACAAGCTGTCGCGCAAGGTCCCGGTGCTGTGCAAGGTCGCTCCGTCGGTCTCGCACGTTCACATGGAAGACGTGCACCGGGCCGGTGGCATCATGGGTATTCTCGGCGAGCTCGACCGTGCCGGCTTGCTGGACACGTCCCTTCCGATGGTCCATTCGCCGAGCGTTGCCGACGCTCTGAACCGGTGGGACGTCAAGCGTACCACCAGCCAGAGCGTTCACGACTTCTTCCGCGCCGGTCCGGCAGGCATCCCCAGCCAGACCGCATTCTCCCAGGATTGCCGCTATGACAGCGTCGATACCGACCGCGAGAAGGGTGTGATCCGCGCCAAGGAGCATGCCTACTCCCAGGACGGCGGGCTTGCGGTCCTCTACGGCAACATCGCGCGCGACGGCTGCATCGTGAAGACGGCCGGCGTCGACGAGTCCATCCTCAAGTTCACCGGCCGCGTCCGCATCTTCGAAAGCCAGGACAGCGCCGTCAGCGGCATCCTGACCGGCAAGATCGAAGCAGGTGATGTGGTGCTGATCCGCTACGAAGGCCCGCGCGGTGGCCCCGGCATGCAGGAAATGCTCTATCCGACGAGCTACCTGAAGTCGAAGGGCCTCGGCAAGAAGTGCGCCCTCGTCACCGACGGGCGCTTCTCCGGCGGCACCTCGGGCCTGTCCATCGGCCACGTTTCGCCGGAAGCGGCGGAAGGCGGCGAGATCGGTCTGGCGATGGAGGGCGACACGCTCGAGATCGACATCCCGAACCGCACGATCCATCTCGTCGTCTCCGACGAAGAAATGGCGCGTCGCCGCGCGGAGATGGAAGCCAAGGGCGCAGAGGCCTGGAAGCCGGGCGAGAAGCGCACCCGCAAGATCTCCACGGCTCTCAAGGCCTATGCGCTGCTTGCGACCTCGGCCGCAGAAGGTGCTGTGCGCCGCGTCGACTGAGCCACCAGCCGCTGAATAAGAAAAAACCGGCCGCCCATTGGGCGGCCGGTTTCATTTTGTGCTCATGAATACGGTGCCAACCATCTGAGGCACCAGCGCATCAGCGCGGTGCCATGCGGATCGCGCCATCGAGACGGATCGTCTCGCCGTTGAGCATCGGGTTCTCGCAGATCGCCGCGACGAGGTCCGCATATTCCGACGGACGGCCGAGGCGAGAGGGGAACGGCACCTGCTGGCCAAGCGAATCCTGCACTTCCTGCGACAGGCCGAGCAGCATCGGCGTCTCGAAGATGCCCGGTGCGATGGTCATGACGCGAATGCCGGACTTCGACAGGTCACGCGCGATCGGCAGCGTCGAGGCAGCAACGCCGCCCTTGGAGGCAGCATAGGCGACCTGCCCGATCTGGCCGTCGAAGGCTGCCACGGAGGCGGTCGAGACGATCACGCCGCGCTCTCCGTCGGCCGTGACCGGATCCAGCTCGACCATCGCCGTCGACGAATGCGCGATGCAGCGGAAGGTGCCGACCAGGTTGACCGCAATAACCTTCTCGAACATGTCCAGCGGGTGCGGTTCGCCGCGCGAGGTGGTCTTGGCGACCGGCGCAATGCCCGCGCAGTTGACGAGAATGCGCTCGACGCCGAAGTGCTCGCGAGCGGCGGCAAAGCCGGCCTTCACGCTGTCATTGCTGGTCACGTCGACCGCGACGAAGGCGCCGCCGATCTCCTTGGCGATAGCTTCGCCCTGTTCCACATTCATGTCGAACAGCGTGACCTTGACGCCGGCGGCGGCAAGACGGCGAGCCGTAGCGGCACCAAGGCCCGACGCACCGCCCGTCACGACTGCGGCAATTCCTTCCCCAAGCTTCATGTTCACTCCCTGATTGTATCGAGGTGCTGCGCACCATTTTGGACCGGATGGGTGAGCAAGAGGTGGCAGGAAGCGACCGGCCGGTCAAGCACCTGCCACCCATGACCTAACGTCACGCGAGAACAACGAGATCGAGCGGTTCGGACAGTCCGGAAACGACCTGACCTGGTCGAATTTCCGGCTGAAAACCGGATACGCCTTGTGCGAGTGCAGTCTCAAACGTCGCCCGGTCGGTAAGCACGATCGAGCCCTGCCCCTTGTTGGCATCCTCCAGCTTTGCCGCCCGGTTTACCGCGTCTCCGATGACGGTGAACTCCAGCCGGCCAGCCGCACCGACAACCCCGACCGTGACGGGGCCGGAGGCGATGGCCGCTCCTGCCCGCAACCTTTCCGGCCAGCCGAGATCCGCAAGTTCAGGCCCAAGACCGGCAAAGACCTGCGGCAGTTCGAGCCCCGCCTTCACCGCGTCCGCGGTAGCCGTCGCGCGCGGCCTGGCGGCACCGAAGGTTGCAAGGATCCCATCGCCGAGAAACTTGTCGACCTCCCCGCCATGGCGCGCAATGACCTCAAGCACCGCGTCCTGGTATCGGGACAGGACCATCATGACGGTCTCGGGCGGCAGACCCGCCGCAATTCGGGTGAAACCACGGATGTCGATCATCATGACGGCGACATCCCGCAGGCTCCCCTGCCCGGCGGTCAGCTCCTCATCGGCGGCGGTGATGGAACGGGCGACGTCAGGCGCAAAGAACCGCCGCAAGTCTTCGGCCGCCGCATGATCGCGAACCGCTTCGAAGAACATTTGGCGGCCCCGATAGAGCGCCACGGAGAGACACAAGGTAACTCCGAGAACCACGATGATCTTGTCGAGCTCCGCGCCGACCAGGATCGCGTTGGAGGTAAGGTACTCGACGTAATTGCGGGTGATGGACATGGTGCCCATGCCCTGGACGATGGCGTAGGCGACGAGTGCGCCCCAGCCAAGCACGCCGACAAGACCGGTGATCAGCACGAAACGCGGCTCGAAGCGCAGCGCTCGAAGGGAGATGAAGAGAAACAGGTACATCAGCGTCGGCGCCTTCAGGTAGAAGGTCGCCGGCTGGTCGTACTGGATGTGGAAGGAGAAGATCAGCCCGCATAACAGAGCCACGTCGACGATGATCGAGATCACCAGATACCAGAACGGCAAGACCATCCGGTAGGACAGGGCGACGCGCAGGACCGTGAAGAGGAAATAGGCACCGAGAGCGAGAGGCACGAAGTTGAACCCGCCGCCGCCCTCGGCCCGAGGTGCGAGCGAATAGAGCGCCGCGAAGAACAGCACCATGGCAAGCTGGATCCAGCCGATCAGCCGTTCTGCTTCACTTTCGCGCTGAGCGATCTCGGCTTTGACCCGGGCGGGGACCTGGTCGATACGGCTGTCGGTTCGTGCCATCGTCCGCCTTCCATGACAACCCTGACAGCCAGCACGTGACATCCGTTGCCACGGACGGCAGGTGCCGTGTGTTGCGGTTCAACGAATGCAGCGGCAGGACCTCACGGTACGACGACCATCCCTTCGCGTCCGATAACGGCACCGGGATGCCGGCGTGCAGCCTCCTCACCAATGGCATCGAGCGCGTCGTCCGAACGCTTGGGGTCGTGATGATGCAACACGACCTGCGAGATACCGGCCTCCAACCCCAGTTCGACCCCCTTCTGCCAGGTCGAGTGTCCCCAGCCGGCGAAGCGGGCGTATTCATCGTCCGTGTACATGGCGTCGTAGATCATCACGTCCGCGCCTTCCACAAAGCGTCGGACGGCCCGATCCACTTCGGCATCGCCATGTTCGTGATCGGTGATCACGCAGATCGACTTGCCCTCATGCGTGATCCGGTAGCCTGTCGCACCGCCCGGATGGTTGAGCGCAATCGTCGTCAGGCGCGCAGCGCCCTTTCGCTCGACCTCTCCGCCGGCGCGGAAGTTGCGGAAGGTCACCGCGCGCAACGTATTCGCCGCGACGGGAAAGATCGGCGGCGACATGATCCGGCAGATGATGTCCATCAAGCCGGAACTGTCGGCGAAATGCCCGGCCCAGGCATTGATGGAAAAGCGGTCATCATAGGCCGGGGTGAAGAACGGCAGACCGCAAATATGATCGAGGTGAGTGTGGGTGAAGAAGAGATCGTATTCGGCCGGCGGGCGGGCGTGGAGCTCCATGCCGAGGCTGCGCGCACCGGACCCGCAATCGATCATGAAGATGTCATCACCGGCGTGGATCTCGAAACACGTCGTCTCTCCGCCGTAGCGTAGCGTCGAAGGACCGGGCGTCGGCGTCGATCCGCGCACGCCCCAAAGCTTCAGTGAAAGGGTCACAGAAAGGCCATCCCCGTCTTCACGCCCGACCGCCCGAGGACTGGAGTGCGACGAGATCCTGTGTGGTGCGATCCAGACGTTTGGCGAGCGTGCGCATCACCTCAAGCGACATATCCGGGAACTCCTTGAGGAGGCGGAGGAAATCGTCTTTCGAGACAGTCAGGACATCCATCTCCCTGGTGGCGACGACAGTGGCTGTCCGGGGAACGTCGCACAGGATCGCGATCTCGCCAACTATCGAATTCTCGCCCAGGCGTGCCACCGCGCGCTCGCCATCGGGCGTGCTGACGCGGACCTCGGCTTCGCCGGCGAGGATGATGAATGCGGAGTCGCCTTCGTCGCCCTGATCGCAAAGATGCTCGCCCGGCGTGAAACGCGTCCGGTCGGAGATGAAGGCCAGGAGCCGAAGCTTGGTGGCGTCGATGCCTCGGAAAAGCGGCACTCGCCGCAATGCATCGACTTCCGCGTCAAGGGTCACGTGTCCTCCTTCGGGAGCGCGGCCGGACCAATGCCGAACGACTCCGCAGTCAGATGAGGGACGATGGTCAGGACGAGCGGGTGCCTCATGAAGCACCTTCCTCGTCCGCCACTCGTCCCTGGTTCATCACGATACTATGGTCGAATTCACCCGCCACGATCAAATTGGGCGCGCCGAACAGCAACATGCGGCCTTCAAGCGCCTTGCGGATCGACGCGCGCAAGGCCTTGTCGTCGTCGCTGCCGCTGCTGGCCGTGTCGTCCAGGATGGTGATGGGAGCGTTCTTCATCAGCGCCCGCACCAGTGCAACGCGCCGCCTCTGGCCGGTGGACAGACGCGATCCAGCGACGCCCACATGGAAGTCGAGCCCGGCGCGCACAATCGGACGGCGCAGCTCCATTTCGTCGACGATGGAGCGGATCAGACCGTCGATCTTCTCACGCGCGTCGCGCCGGTCGACACGCGGGCGACCGAACAGCAGGTTGTCCTCGATCGACATGGGTGCGATGAAGCTGTCGCGGTCGAACAGGACGAAGCGGCTCTGGTCGCCGTTCAGCCTTCTGTGGAAGGCGGCACGTGCGGCTACGATCTCTTCGCGCATCGCGTCGTCGAGAATGCCGAGACGGTGGCGGGCCGGAATCAGCTTGAAGGCCAGACCGATCAGCCGTTCCTTGTCGGCGTCGCGCAACTGGCCCTTGGAGGATTCCAGACGAGCGGTCCTGACGATCCGGTCGAACTCGGGCAGTTCATCCAGGGTGATGAAGGAATAGTCGCCGAGGAGGCCGGAATCGTCGCTGACGTTCGCGAACAGTTCGACCATCGTGCCGGCAATCTTCAGACCGATCTCGACAAGCCGATCCCGCAAGCCCGTCTCGTCCAGGGCAGCTGCAACGTCTGGATCGGTTGCCAGCGTATAGATACCCAGAGCCGGATCCACCGGCATTGCAAACAGCAAGTTCTCGGCCAGGCTGGCGGAATTGTTGAAGCGCTCGACATTCCACAGCTCAACCATCGCCGCCAGGCGGCCATCACCGGCAACCCGGTCGGCAAGCGCCCTACGCACAGCCAGCACCCGATCGGCGAATTCCGGATAGCGCGCCGGGTCGATAGGCGACTGCAGACCCATTCGGAACACGTCGGCGGCAAGGCCGGTCATCTCGATCAGTTCGAGCGCGCGCGCATCCAATGCATCGATCGTATCGACACCGGCGGCCTCGTAGTCCTCCCATTCCGCCTGAATGTCGTGGTCGGGATTCTCCGTTGCGCGCGCTTCGGCCAATCGGCGCGCATGCCTGACCTTGTCGTCCCCTTCCCGCTCCGGCGGGCGCAGCGGCCTGTGACGCAAGCCGTAGAGGATGTTGTCGCGCACGGTGCCGGTCCACACATGGACCGAAGGGCCGACATAGGCGATCTGACGGCCGAGCACCGCCTCTCCCAGATTGTCGAGATTGTGCCCGCCGATCTCGACGCGCCCGCTTGTCGCTCCCAACAGACCCGCCGCGAGCTGCAGCACCTCGGATCGACCGGACCCGTCCGGCCCGGCAACGGCTGCGTGCGAGCCAGCCTTCACCGTCAAGGAGACGTCGAACACTTCCTGCCCGGCGGCACCGCCCGAGAAACTGACGCCGCGCATGACCAGGTCGCCGGACAGCTGCGTATCCGCATTTTCGTCCGTCAGGCGCGTGACAGGGTAGATGTCGGCGGGGTCGAAGTTCTCGACCACCGTCTGGTACTTCACCTCGACGTCCGCCACCATCTGGTAATAGGCCAGCAGCTCCTTCCAGGGGCCCGCAAGATCCTTGTAGGCAGCAATCACGGCAAGCAGCGCACCAATGGACAGATCGCCTTCGATCACCAGCCAACCGCCGATCAGATAGAACAGGAATGGCGTCAGCTGTTCATGAAGTTATTCAAAAACTTGATGAAATACTTCCAATTGAAGATCTTGAAGCGGATCTGGTAGTTCGTGTAGAGGCGCTCGGAGATATCGGCCGAATGCCAGGCCGACGCATCGTTCGCATGGATTTCGGAGACGCCGCCGATGCTCTCGCCGATCTTGTCGGCGATCACCCGCACATTGCGCACGCGCTGGCGCGACAGCAGGACGACTCGCTTCTGCAGCTTGGGATGACGTAGGCCTGCATCGGATAAGACGAAATCGCCGCCAGTCCGAGCAGGGGATCCTGCATGAAGATGAAACCGATCTGCACGGCCAGCATGCCGCCCTGATAGGCGGGAAGCGCCACCGCCTCGCCTATGAAGCCGCCGACATCCTCCACCTCCGATGTGATCATCGGGATGATCTCGCCTGAGCTGACCTTCTTGAAATGCGGCAGGCGGAAGCGCAGGACGCGCTGGAAGAGCTCGAATCGCAGCCGGCGCAGCATGCGCTCGCCGAGCCGCCCTTGTAGACGTTGAGGGCGAGCTTGATCCCGTTGGAAAGGATGACCAGTCCGAGGAAAGCCAGGCACAGCACGACCAGATAGGACACCTGGTCGAATTCGAAGCCATAGACCTCGCGGGGGAAGTTCTCGCCCTGAATCGCGTCGTTGACGATGAGCTTCGGCAGCTCCAGCAGCACATAGGTGACCGGATAGGCGATCACCGTGATGAGCAGGATCGTCAGCTGCTGGGGGGCGCTGTACCGCCAGATGAACTTGAAAAGGCTTTTTTCCATCGTCGGTCGCGTTATCGGGTCGCGGGCCTGTTTCGCCATCCGGCAGGTCTCGCCCACATCATAGCGCAGCGCGCCGAAACCGCTACAAGTAACAATAGCGCTCGCCCTTGCATCCGCGGCAATCGGAAGATAGAGAAAGACTGACAATGGGGACGCGTGGTCGTGCGGCAGTACCGACGCGCTGACCGAATGGGTAGGCATGACCAATAGCGCCCCGAAAGTGCTGATCTACAGCCATGATTCCTTCGGGCTCGGTCACCTGCGACGGTGCCGGACGATCGCACATGCCCTGACCCGCCGCTTTTCCGACATGTCCGTGTTGATCCTGTCGGGCTCGCCGATCATCGGCAGTTTCGAATTCCGGTCACGCGTCGACTTCGTCCGCATTCCCGGCGTGATCAAGCTGCGCAACGGCGAGTACACGCCGCTGTCGCTCTCGCTCAACATCGAACACATCCTGGCCATTCGTACCTCGATCATCGAGCATACGGCCAAGGTCTTCGACCCGGATATCCTGATCGTCGACAAGGAGCCGCTCGGCCTGCGCGGCGAAATCCTCGGCACGCTGGAAATGCTCAAGGAGCGTGGCAACACGCGGCTGATCCTGGGCCTGCGCGACGTGATGGACGATCCGGCCGTGCTGCGCGAAGAGTGGACGCGCAAGAACGTCGATCCGGCGCTGGAGAACCTTTACGACGAGATCTGGGTCTACGGTCCTCCGGACCTGCACGACCCGCTGGCGGGGATGGGCCTTTCTGCCAACGTCCACGCCAAGGCGGTGAACACCGGCTATCTGCGCCGCGACGTGCCGGCCGATGCGCGGATCACCGAGCCTCTGCCCTTCGACGACGAGCCGTACATCCTCGTGACGCCAGGTGGCGGCGGCGATGGCGTCGAGATGGTCGACTGGGTGATGCGCGCCTACGAATCCCGCGCGCAACCGCTTTTCCCCGCCCTGATCGTGCTCGGCCCGTTCATGCCGGCCCAGGCGGCAGCGGAGTTCCAGGCGCGGGCGGAATCGCTCCGCGACGTTCACATCCTGAGGTTCCTGCCGACCATCGAGCCCTATATGGCGGGAGCCAAGGCCATCGTCGGAATGGGCGGCTACAACACGTTCTGCGAGATCCTTTCCTTCGACAAGCCGACGCTCCTCGTGCCGCGCGTCGTGCCCCGCCGCGAGCAGTCGATTCGTGCCACGCGGGCCGAAACCATCGGGCTCCTGAAGGTGCTGCCGATCGACGATTACCCGAACGTCGACAAGATGATCGACGCTTTGGCCGAGCTGCCGTGGCTTGCGCCTCCGTCCACGGCCGGCATCGACAACCTGCTCGGCGGCCTCGACGTCATCGGCGACCGGGTGGAGCGCATCCTTGCGCAGCGCAGCGGCGCTGTCAGGGAACTCGCATCCGCGCGCGCCTGAGCGATCCGGTTTCATTCGCCCCGTTCGGAACCAAACTTCATCCTTTCAGGACTTTCGCAACGCATGTCCCGCATCGCCGTCGTCGTAAAAGGGTATCCGCGCCTTTCGGAAACCTTCATCGCGCAGAAATCCTCGGTCTGGAGCGCCGCGGGATCGGGCAGCTGATCGTCGCCCTGCGCCAGCCCTATGACCCCTTCATCCATGAGGTGCACCGGCAGATCTCGGCCGACGTGCTCTACCTCCCCGAATATGTGAAGGACGACCCCGCGCGCGTGGCCCGGGCGAAACGCTGGGCCGAACGGCAGCCGACCTATCGTGATGCACATGCCCTGTTCATGGCCGATTTCGCGAATGAGCCGAACGCCAATCGCCAGCGCCGCTGGGCGCAGGCCTGCGTTTTCGCGCATGAGCTCCCCGAGGACGTTGCCTGGATCCACACCCACTACCTGCATACGCCCTGTTCGGTGGCGCGGTATGCGGCGCATCTGTCCGGACGCGGCTGGTCGTTCTCCGCCCATGCCAAGGACATCTGGACCAGCGAGGACTGGGATCTGCGGGTGAAGCTCGACGATGCCGCCTGGGGTGTCACCTGCACCCGGGTCAACCTCGACCATCTCCGCTCGCTCTGCGCCCAGCCGGACAAGCTGGAACTGGTCTATCACGGGCTCGACTTCTCCCCCTTCCCCGCCGCCAGAATTACGGCAAAGGCGACGGCGGACAGGCAGGCCCGGTCCGCATCCTGTCGGTGGGTCGGGCCGTGGAAAAGAAGGGCTACGACGACCTTCTGGCTGCTCTGGCAGCTTTACCGGAAGGGCTAGACTGGCACTTCGAGCATATCGGCGGCGGCGAGCAGGCAACCCTTCTGGCTGACCTCGCCGGCTCGCTCGGCATCGCCGACCGCGTCACCTGGCGCGGAGCGCGGCCGCGCGAGGACGTGATCGAGGCAACGCAGCGCGCAGACCTCTTCGTCCTCGCCTCCAAGGTGGCGAAGTCCGGAGACCGCGACGGCCTCCCCAACGTCCTGATGGAGGCCCAGGCGATGGGCCTGTGCTGCCTTGCCACCGACGTTTCGGCAATTCCGGAGCTCATTCGCGGCGGAGAGACCGGACTGCTGGTCCCCCCAGGGAACCGCGAGCAACTGCGCGACGCATTGGCCTCGCTGATAGCCGACCCGGCGATGCGCGAGCGGCTCGGCCGCGCGGCCTCAAATGACGTCCGCCAGCGCTTTTCGACGGACCCCGGCCTCGACCGGCTGGCTGCCCGCTTCGCCCCTCTTCTGGAGAAGCAGGCGAGAGCCTCATAATATTTCAGGAGGCCGGCATGCGCATTGCCTTCACAGCCCCCATGAAGCCGCTCGACGACCCGGTGCCATCCGGGGACCGGACGATGGGCCGGCTGATCGTGCAGGCGTTGGAAACCGCCGGTCACGACGTGACGGTGGCCACACGGTTTCGCTCGTGGAAGGCGACAGGCGGAATCGAGGCGCAGCAGGAAGTGGAGCGGGCAGCTCTCGCGAAAGCAGAGCGCGTCCTGTCATCGTGGGAAGCGGCGGGCTACCGCCCCGATATCTTCCTGACCTATCACCTCTACCACAAGGCCCCCGACTGGATCGGGCCGGCAATCGCCTCGCGGCTTGGCATACCCTATGTCGTTATCGAAGCCAGCCGCGCGCCGAAGCGCAAGTCAGGCGAATGGTCTTACGGCTTTGCTGCGGCCGACGCGGCCCTGTCGCGTGCCGATCTGGTTGCCGCCATGCACAGAGCCGACAGGGAATGTCTGACGGCTGTTGTTCCAGCGGAGCGTCTTGCCGTCCTGACGCCCTTTCTCGATGCGGATCGGTTCCTGCTAGTGCCGCGCATCTCGCGCCGAGACAGTAAACCCGTTCGCCTGCTCGCCATCGGCATGATGCGCGAGGGGGCGAAGCTCGCCTCTTACCGACTTCTTGCCGAGGCACTGGACCGACTGCCCGCCTCGTCCCGCTTTACCCTCACCGTTGTCGGCGACGGACCCTGCCGGGCTGAAGTCGAGGCGCTGCTGGCCCGCCATCCGGTCACCTTCATGGGCGCAGTCGCAGGAGAAGAGATCCCCGCCCTTTGCGCCTCGCACGACCTCTTCGTCTGGCCGGCGATCCGCGAGGCATTCGGCCTGGTCTTTCTGGAAGCTCAAGCCGCCGGCCTCGCCATTGTGGGCGGCGACACGTTCGGCGTGCCCGACATCGTCGCTCATGGCAAGACTGGGCTGCTGTCTGCGGAAGGCGACGCTGAAGCTTTCGCGCGGAGCCTCGAAGCTCTGGTCTCGGCCCCTCTCCGCGCCGCAGAAATGGGCAGTGCCGCGCGCGTTCACATCCGCGAGCGGCACACGCTGGCCAGCGGTGCCTCCAGTCTCGATGCCCTGCTGGAGCAAGCCTTGCGCAACTTCGCCCTGCGCGCTACCGCTTCGCAGCAATGACAAGATCCGCCTTTATCCACGTCCAGCACCTGCTCGGCACCGGCCATACACTGCGTGCCGCCGCCATCGGCCGTGCCCTCGCCGCTCGCGGCGTATCCGTTACGCTGGCAACCGGTAACAGCCTGCCGCCACTGCTCGACACTTCGGGTCTCGACATCGTCGAGTTGCCCCCTGTCAGAGCGCAGGACGCTCGCTTCAAGACATTCCTGACGCCGGACGGTCGCGAGATCGACGAGACGTGGAAAGCCGCCCGCACCCGGGCGACGCTGCAGGCCTTTCAGGCGCAGCCTTACGACCTGCTGCTCACCGAGACCTGGCCGTTCGGGCGACGCCCATTCGCGTTCGAGATGCAGGCTCTGGTCGATACCGCCAAGGCGCTGCCCCGCCCGCCGCTCATGGCGTCGTCGATCCGCGACATTCTCGTGCGAAAGCAGGAGTTCTGGAAGGAAGAGGAAATGGCCGAGCGGGCGCTTGCCGCCTACGACCTCGTCCTCGTCCATTCCGACCCGTCCTTCATCCGGCTTGAGGACAGCTTTCCGTTCACCGAGCGCGTCTCGCATCTGCTGCGCTATACGGGCTTCGCGGAGACCGGCACGGGCGGTAGAGACGCACCCGGCGAAGATGGCCGCGACGAGGTTATCGTCTCCTGCGGTGGCGGTGCCGTCGGCATCGAGCTGCTGAAAGCGGCCCTTGAGGCCCCTGCCCTCTCCCGCCTTGCCGGCGACTGTCGCTGGCGCCTGCTTGCCGGCCATGACATCGACCAAGAGAGCTTTTCCGCGCTTGCCGCGCAAGGTGGGGAGACCGTCATCGTCGAGAGGGCGAGGCGGGACTTTCCCTCGCTCCTGTCACGGGCGCGCCTCTCGGTCAGCCAGGCGGGCTACAACACCGTTCTGGACATCCTGCATGCCGGCGTTCCCAGCGTGCTCGTGCCCTTCGCGCAGATCAAGGAAACCGAGCAGCAGCAACGTGCCGATGCCCTGGTGCGCCATGGGCGCGCCGTCGCCGTTCCGGAAAAGGCCCTGACGCCCGAGGCCCTTGCCAGGGCCGCAGACGAGGCATTGAGCCTCCCGCGCCGCGATATCCCGGTTCGTTTCGGCGGCGCGGAAACGGCCGCAGAGATCCTGGTGGACGCGCTGGAGGCCCGCCGATGAGCGAGACAGAGTTTCGCGCCTATCGGGACGGACTTGTCCAGCATCTCGACTGGTTCGCCGAACGCGGCCTCGCCGTCCCGGTCTGGTGGCGCGATGACGATGCAGTCGAGCCGACCCCCGCGCTCGAGCGATTGCTTCACATCGCAAACACTTACGAAGTCGAAGTGGCGCTGGCCGTGATCCCAGCGAATGCGACCGAGGCGCTTGCGGACCGGCTGTCCAGCGAGCGCTTTGCCTCCGTTCTTCAGCACGGATACGAGCACCGCAACTTTCAGGACAAGTCGCGAGGTGAAAAGGCGGCCGAGTTCGGCCGCCGGCGCGATCCCGACGAGGCCATTGCCCTTCTTGCCCGCGGCAACAGACGCCTTGTGGGCCTCTTCGGTCCGCGCTTCGTACCGGTCATGGTACCGCCCTGGAACCGTATCGCGCCGCGCATCTCCGCCCGGCTCGCCGAAGCCGGACTTTCGGGCCTTTCGACCTTCACACAGTTCCATCCGCGCGCACTCGTTCAGGTGCAGACGCATGTGGACATGATCAAGTGGAAGAAGGAGCGGCGCTTCATCGGCTGGCACTCGGCCGGTCTGCGCTTCGATTACCATCTGGCACGGCGGCGCACCAATCCGGCAGAGCCGCTCGGCGTCCTCTCCCATCACCTCGCGCAGAACGACGCCTGCTTCGAGTTTCTGGAGAGAACGTTCGAGATCCTGCGGGCGCATCCCGGCGCCCGTTTCGCCCGGATATCCGAGCTTCTGGACGCCGAGCTCGCTGCGCGCGGCCTGCCTCCGGTCAGCCGGCCGACGGCCTGATCAACCGCAGCCGCCAGGTGACGCTCTTCTTGTCGGAGGTCAGGCGGTAATCGTCGAGGACTTCCCAATCCGGTCCGTCGGTCGCTTCCCACAGGCGGGCGATCAGACGGTTGGCACCCGACTCCAGCCGCTTCGGCGAATACATAGAGACGGCGATCACGCCGCCCGGCGCCAGGAACGGCACATATCGTGCGACAGCCGCGGCCGGATCGTCGGAAAAGTGCAGCACCTCGTTGAAGACGATGGCAGAGAAGGCTTCGCCCTGCTCCGGGGCGAAGGTGTGCAGGTCGCCGGCGCGCAGAGATGCGATTTCCGGATCCACATTGGCGATGCCGAGAGCCGCCGGCGCCAGGTCGACGCCGACATAGCGCTGGATGCCCATAGGCTGCAGGCGCTCGTACAGGAGGCCTTCGCCGCATCCGATGTCCAGAACCCGGTCGAGCGAGCCGTTCAGCGCGAGCCACATACCGATGATGCCGTAACGGCCGCTCTCCGGCAGATCGCGAAGAAAGGCCCAGCGCCCGCGCCGGTATTCCTCGTCCCAGCCGTCGGCGGTCGATGCGTTCTTGGACATGCTTGTCTTCCTGTTCGCCGGCGTGGCCGCCGGTCTTTCAACGCCCCCTGCCAGGCAGGCGACATGCGCCTGCCCACCCGCAGCCGGACATCACTTATACGGGTCGGCGGCGTCGCGCAAACCATCGCCGAGGAAATTGAACGCGAGGACGACGATGATGATGGGAACGACCGGCGCCATCAGCCAAGGGTAGATGACCACAACGGAGATGTCCTGCGCCTCGTTGAGCAGGACGCCCCAGGACACCGCCGGGCGGCGCAGGCCGAGGTTCAGGTAGGACAGCGCCGTTTCGCCAAGGATCATCGCCGGGATCGACAAGGAGGCCGAGGCGATGATGTGGCTGGTGAAGCCCGGAAGCAGGTGCTTGCGGATGACGCGCGAGGGTTTTGCGCCCATCAGCAGCGCGGCCTTCGCATATTCCTCCTCGCGCAGGGCGAGCAGCTTCGAGCGCACGGCGCGCGCAAGGCCGGGCCAGTCGAGCAGACCGAGGATCACCGTGATACCGAGATAGATCCACACCGGCGACCAGGTGACCGGCAGGGCCGCCGACAGAGCCATCCACAAGGGCAGTTCCGGCAGGGAGCGCAGGATCTCGATCACACGCTGGATTGCACTGTCGATGATCCCGCCGAAGAAGCCGGCGAGACCGCCGAAGAACAGCCCCAGCACGATGGAGATCGTCACGCCGATCAGGCCGACCGTCAGCGACAGGCGCGCCCCGTAAATGAGGCCGGAGAGCACGTCGCGCCCCAGTCGATCGGTGCCGAGCAGGTAGAGCGACCCGCCCTTCGCCGGACAGACAAGGTGGAAGCTTGCGTCGAACAGGCCCCAGAACTTGTATTCCGGCCCGAAGCAAAGGAAGCGCAGCGGCTGCACGTCCCCCCGGTCCTCGGTGTAGACCCAGCGCACCGTCTCCAGGTCGATATCCGCCTTCAGCCCATAGACGAACGGCCCCACGAAGGAGCCCTCGTGGAACAGGCGCAGCGTTTGCGGCGGCGCGTAGAGGTGGTCGTTGGAGCGCTGGTTCGGCGTATAGGGGGCGATGACCTCGGCGAACGGTACGCAGAGGTAGAACAGGATGAGGATCACGCCCGACCACACGGCAACACGGTGGCGGCGGAACTTCCACCACATGATCTGCCACTGCGAGGCCTGATAGTAGCGCTCCTGCTCCGGGGTCAGCGTCTCTGCATGAGACGGGTTGAACGCATCCGGATTGACGTAGTGCTCGGGCTCGTTGCGCATGGTCATCACGCCTTCCCCCCAAGCCGGATACGCGGATCGAGCACCGCCAGCAGCAGGTCCGACACCAGCATGCCGATCAGCGTCAAGACAGCAACGAAGAGCAGGATGAAGCCGGCAAGAAACTGGTCCTGCGACTGCAGGGCATTCAGCAGCACCGGCCCGACCGTCGGCAGGTTGAGCACGACGGACACGATGACCGAACCGGAGACGAGCGAGGGGATCAGGTTGCCTATATCGGCGATGAACGGGTTGAGCGCCATGCGCAGCGGATATTTCACCAGCAGGTGGGATTCGCGCAGGCCCTTGGCGCGTGCCGTCGTCACGTATTGCTTGTGAAGCTCATCGAGAAGGTTCGCCCGCAGCCGGCGGATCATCGCCGCCGTGCCGGCCGTTCCGATGACCACCGTCGGCACGATCAAGTGCGCCAGCACCGACAGCGCCTTCCCCACGCTCCAGGGCTGGCCGATATATTCCGGAGCCATCAGCCCGCCGACCGACAGGCCGAACCAGAGATTGGCGAAGTACAGCATGATCAGGCCGAGCAGGAAGTTCGGCGTTGCCAGCCCGATATAGCCGATGAATGTGAACCCATAGTCGCCCCAGGAGTACTGTCGGGTCGCCGAGTAGATACCGATCGGAAGGAGACGACATAGACGAACAGGATCGTCGCCGCGTTCAGCACGATGGTCAGCGGGAGCGTCGGCCCGACCACTTCGGAGACCGGCTTTTCGTATTCGAACGACCACCCCCAGTTGCCCTGCAGCAGGCCGTCGAAGCCGTGAACGCCGGGCCACAGTCCGATCCAGATCAGGTAGCGCTCGAGGAACGGCCGGTCGAGCGCGAATTCAGCCCGCAGGAACTCCAGCTTGGCAATGGACGCGCTTTCGCCGGTCGCCCGCAGCGCCGCAATCTGGTTGGAAATGTAGTCACCGGCCGGAAGCTCGATGATGACGAATGTCAGCAGGCTGATCACGAACAGCGTCGGGATCATCGTCAACACCCGGCGCACGATATAGTAGAGCATCAAGCGGTTCCCCCAGCGCCCCGCAGCGCCATTCTCACGTCACTTCCGGTAGAATTCGTCCATCCGGTGAATGCCGAACTGGGCACCGGGATCCCAGCCGTAGATGCCTTCCTTCGGCACGTTGCCGAGGCCCTTCACCACCACCGGTTGCCGCACTTCCGACACCAGACCGATATGGATCGTCTCCTCGGCATGGATCCTCAGGATCTCGTGCCAGATCTCCGTACGCTCCTCCTCGGAACTCGACGTCAGCCAGTCGTCGTAGAGCTGGGTCAGGCGGATCGCCGGATCCCAGTCGGGCTTTTCGCCGGTCTGGCCGTCGGTCTCGTACCAGTTGCCCCAGCGCGACCAGGACAGGAAATCGCTGCGCACCGGCGCGAAGTCCTCCGGCGGCATTTCCGAGGTCGGGATGCCGTTCTCAAAGCCGGCCCATACCGACATGACCAGCAGGCCGGACAAGGCCCGCTCGCGGATGATGTCGCGCTGGCTCGGCTTGGGGAACAGCTTCACGCCGATCTCGCGCCAGGTCTCGCCGACGAGTTCCAGCGCATCCAGCTCTTCCTGGCTCTCGCCCGTCGCCTCGACGATGATCTCCAGCGGCCGACCGTCCGGCATCAGCCGCACCCCGTCGCCCCGCCGCTCCGTCAGGCCGATCTCGTCCAACAGGCGGTTCGCCTCCTCGGGATCGAACCCGGCGTAGAGATCCCGGTACTCCTGCCGGTACAGCGGGCTTTGCTCCAGCACCGTGTCGTTGCCCGGCGTCGCAAGCCCCAGGTAGAGGACCTTGTTGATCATCTCGCGGTCGATGCCGAGCGAAAGCGCACGGCGAAACCTCGTGTCCAACATAAGCTTCCGCCAGACCGGATCCGCGACCGTCAGATTGGGCTGCAACGAGATTTGCGAGCCCTTGCTGATCGGCCAGAGATAGGTTTCGAACCGGCCGAACTTCTCGCCCTGCTTGAGGATGGTGATGTCGGAAAAGCCGATATTGCGTGCCTGCAGGTCGGCTTCGCCCGCCTGGGTCTTTGCGGCGATGATCTTGCCGTCGGCCACCGTCATGACGACGCTGTCGAGATAGGGCAGCTGCTGTCCGGCCGTGTCGATGCGGTGGTAGTACGGGTTCCGGTGCAGCACGAAGCGCCGCTCGCTGTCGTCGGCCAGCCTCACCCAGGGCTGCAGGCTCGGCAGCTCCGGGTTCCGCGCGTCGTACATGTCGTCCATCTTGTTGAAGAGTGCGGCCCAGCTGCGCAGCTTCTTCTGCTCGGCAAGCTTCTCGATCTTCTGCGCATCGCCGTAGCGATTATGGAACTGCTTGAGATAGTGGGCCGGGCGATAGATGAAGGGCGGACGCGACTTGGCGAGTTCCGGCTTGAACAGCGGGTTGGGAGCATCCCAACTGAAGCGCACCGTCGTCTCGTCGATTACCTCGAAAAGCGGCGGCTTGCCCCCCGCCAGCATGAACTGCGGCAGGCCCGAAGGCTGGAGCTCGGCATTCGAGGCGACATCCTCGTACCAGAACCGGATATCCTCGGAGGTGAACGGGTGGCCATCCGACCACTTGTGCCCCTTGCGCAGGACGAGGGTGAAGCGCCGGCCATCCTCCTCGACGAAGTCTTTCAGGATATCCGGCACCAGTTCGAGTTTCTCGTTATAGGCAACGAGACGAGCATACCCCCACACATGATCAGACGCACGTCGCGCGAACGGCCGATCAGCGTGTCGATCTTGCCGCCCGGCGTGCCGATCTGGCGACCGCGTGCCTTGAGATCGACGATCAGCGGCTCCTGCGGAACCCGCTCCGAAACCGGCGGCAGGTCGGTGCCGACGCGCGGCGCCAGCGACGGCGTCTCTTTCAGCGTCAGAGCCGACGCCGGCAAGACCGCAAGCACGGACGCGCAGATCAGGGCAAATGCAGGTAGCACGGTGCGGGATGTCATTGGGCTGCCTCCATCGAAAGCGGCGTACCGTCGCCGACAAGCCCCGGCGCGCAGACGAAATGCCCCTTCTCCATCTCCACCAGAACCGGACGAACGCCGTCGACGATGCGGAAAGGCTCCGGCCAGAGGTCGGGCTCCGATGCACGGCCGGCTTCGAGCGCTGCAAAATCCAGCGGCGCGTTCAGATCAGGCTCGGGCACCGAGGCCAGCAAGGCGCGGGTATAGGGATGCAGCGGGTTGTCGACCACGTCGCGGGTGCTGCCGACTTCGACCACCCGCCCCCGGCACATCACGGCCAGCCGTTCGGCAATATAGTCGACGACCGCCAGATTGTGGCTGACGAAGAGATAGGTCAGCCCCAGCTCTTTCTTCAGGTCCCGCAGCAGATTGAGGATCTGCGCCTGGACCGAAACGTCGAGCGCCGATGTCGGCTCGTCGCACAGGATGAATTCCGGATTGAGCGCAAGTGCCCGCGCGATGCCGATGCGCTGGCGCTGGCCGCCGGAGAACGAGTGCGGGTAGCGACGCAGGAAGCGCGGATCCAGCCCGACGAGGCGCATCAGCTCGCGCACCCGCTCGGCCCGCTCCTCCGGCGTGCCGACCTTGTGGATCACGAGCGGCTCCATCAGCAGCTCGTTCACGGTCATGCGCGGGTTCAGCGACGAGAACGGATCCTGGAAGATCAACTGCACCCGGCGGCGATATTCCAGCAGATCAGCACCCTGCATGCTCGCCACATCGACGGGCCCGTTGCCGCAATCGTAACGGATCGCGCCCTCGTTGATCTCGATCGCCCGCAGGATGGCCTTTGCGGCCGTTGTCTTGCCGGAACCGCTCTCGCCGACGAGGCCGAGGCATTCGCCGCGCTTGACGGTCAGGTTGATGTTGTCGAGCGCCAGAACCGTTCGCGTTCCACCTCCCAGGAACCCGCCCTTGCGGGTGGTGAAGCGCTTTGTGACGTCCGTCATGCTCATCAGCGGCTGACCGACAGCGCAGGCGCGTTCCGAACGGCCCTGCTTGAGGAAGCCCTCCGCATGCGGCTCGATCGGCCGGATCGGCACTAGCCGCTCGCCCTCCTCCATGCCGAAGCGCGGCACGGCGTTGAGCAGCGCCTTGAGATAGTCGTGGCGCGGATTTGCAAAGAGCGAGGCCGCGCTGCCGCGCTCCATGATCCGGCCGTGATAGATCACCACCACCTCGTCGGCCATGTTGGCGACAACGCCGAAATCATGGGTGATGAGCAGGGTCGACATCTGCAGCTCGGCCTGCACATCCTTGATCAGCTTGAGGATCTCGGCCTGGATGGTGACGTCGAGCGCAGTGGTGGGTTCATCGGCGATCAACAGCGCCGGACGGCAGATCATGGCCATGGCGATCATCGCGCGCTGGCGCAGGCCGCCGGACAATTCGAAGGCATAGGAGTCGAGCGCGCGCGCCGGATCGGGGAACCGCACCAGCCGCAGCATTTCGCGCGTCAGTTCGCGGGCCTCCTGCGCGCTCACGCCGCGGTGCAGCTCGGCCGCCTCGCCGATCTGGTCGCCGATCGTGTGGAGCGGCGACAGCGACGTCATCGGTTCCTGAAAGATGATGGCAATGCGATTGCCGCGGATGGCGCGCATCGCTGCGCCCTTGCGGTCGAGAGCCGCGATATCGATCGGCTGTGCGGTCTCGCTCTCGCGGAACAGCACACGGCCGCCGGAAACCTGCGCCTTTTCCGGCAGCAGGCCCATGATCGTCTGGGAAATGACTGTCTTGCCGGAGCCGGACTCTCCCACCAGCGCCACGGTGCGATTGCGGGGAACGGAAAAGGAGACGTTGTCGACGGCCCGGATACGGCCTTCGCCGGTCAGGAAATCGACACTGAGCCCGTCGAGCGTCAACACATCCACGTGGCTTTTCCTCCTCCAGGCGCCCTCGGTGTTTTCCGTTGTCGCGCCATTATAGGAGACCGGTGCCAGCACGAAAGTGCGTGTTGTCCCTTGCCCCCCTTGTCGCTCTTAACAGTGCTAGCGCAGGTGCGTGTGACCGGCATCACAAATTAATGACATCACCTTGAAAAACTGTTGTGAAATTCCTTTGTCGACCTGTCAGCCCGCCAGATCGATACCGGAGCCGGGAATGCACAGGTGTTCCGGATCGACCGCATCGTCCAGACGCCAGACCGCGATGGCCTCGCTGCGGCCGCGCACCGTGCGTTCCCACTTTTCGTGCCGCGCCGGCGGCGATCATCCCGCCCGACTGCGCCTGGATACGGCTGACGGCGGTGTCGCTGGCCAGGATCACCATCTCATCTTGCGGCGCGACATCACGGCCGAAGGACTGGAGCCTCTCGCACAGGTTCACCGCATCGCCCACGACCGTATAGTTCCACCGGTCGAGCGCACCGACATTGCCGACGACGACGCGGCCGGTGTGCAGTCCGATGCGCATGCGCACCACCTTGGCGCCGTTGGCCAGCGCCTTCGCATTTCCCTCTCGCAGCGCGGCGGCGATGCCGAGGCAGGCCCGGGCCGCGGCAAGCGCGTGGTCGGCCCGTTCGTCCGGCGCTCCCCAGAACGCCAGCATGCCGTCGCCGATGAACTTGTCGACCGTTCCGCCTTCCCGCTCGACCGCCGCCACCAGCAGCGCGAAATGCTCGTTGAGAATGTCGGCCGTCTGCGCCGCCGTCAGGTTTTCCGACATGGAGGTGAACCCGACGATGTCGGTGAAGATGAAGGTCAGGTCGCGCTCGCTCGCCACCGCCGCCTGATCGACACCGAGCCGCATAAGCTTGCGGAACAGGGATCGCGGGACATAGGTGTTCATCGCCCGCAAGCCGCTGACCATGGCGTTGAACGCCTGAAAAACCTGGTCGATCTCGCGGACCATGTTGCGTGGCAGGTGCTCGACCTTGTCGAAGTCGAGCTCGCCGACGAAACGCGCCTGGCGCGAGATTTCCGCAAGCGGCCGGGTGGCCCGCCGGACCAGGAGCACGGAAAGGCCGACGGCCAGCAGGATCGACAAGAGACCGACGACCGCCGAGCCGAACAGTCGCTGCACCTCTCGGGAGATACTGGAGGCGACATAGTATTGCCCGACTGTCCACACGCCCGGCCCGTAGCCGGCGATGACCTTGGTCATCGACAGGTAGTCGGGGCCGCCATCGTCAATGTCCAGGTCGCGCACCTCGACACCCGCCGCGCTCGCCTGCTCGAAATTGTCCATCGGCTTCGACGTCGCCAGGCGTGCCAGCGCCCTGTCGCCCAGCTGTTCGATGGTCACCGGAAGACGCGGCACCTCGCCGCCCGGTGCCGCAAAGTCCTCGATGTCCGAGTGGGCGATCACCTCGTTGCCGTTGGCGATGATGAAGACTGTCGAATGCTCGCCCTCGTCGAGCTGGCGTACGGTCCGCCCCAGCTCGTCGATGGATACGGCGGCCGTAAGATATCCGATGAGGGCTTCGCCGCGCACCAGTGGGACGGTGACGTTGGCATAGAGCATGCCGCCCGAAGTCACCAGCGGTCCCCATGTTGCGGGCGAGTTGGCGGTCATCTGCGGGAGAGCGTAGAGCTTGGCTTCTTCGGGGATCTGCTGGCGGCGGAAGGGCCAGAGCTTGCCTGTCGGCGAGCGGTAGATGCCGAACCCGTCGCCGGCGGCGTCGTTGACGACCAGGGCATCGAGCGACGGATTGGCGTGGACTGCAGCGATCAGCTCGCCGCGCAGATCTTCCAGGCGGTCGCCCAGCTCGCGCTCGTCGAACACCGTCTTGAGCTGCACGACCGCCTGAGAGGCGAGATCGAGGTGATCGCGCAGACGGCGCTCCAGCGAGTTCGTCGTCAGCACCGCCTTGTCGTTCAGCAGGGAGAAGGTGTTCTGCATGTTGGCCGAAACCGCCAGCCCGAGCACCAGCAACATCGAAACGCCGATCAGCAGGCCGAATGCCGTTCCCACCACCCAGGTAATCGAATAGACGCGGCGTTTGCGCGCCACCTGCTCAACTCGCTGATCGTCCATGCGTAGCTGCGCCGTCCCTGCAACCTGCCAGCCAGATATCCCGCCCGCATCCGCGTCATACGCCGGTCGTTATCTTTCCCGGAACAATAGCGCGGATTGAGTCCGAAACGCGACCCTGCAGCACCCAAACATCGCGTGAAGGTCAATGGCCGGGACCTTCTCCCCTGCGGTTGCCTGTGTGCGTCACGCCGGCAGTCCCCTCTCTGTACTCGGCACGGCGCAACAGCTAAGAGACATCTCGTCAAACGGGAGCGAACGCGTGATCGACTACGAGGCCGAATACAACAACCGGGCGCTGGTACCCGAACATCCCGCGATCATCGAGGGCTGGGCGCGCGACGCGGCGAGGTATCGCAGCGAAGCCAATTGCACGCTCGCCGTCGCGTACGAGCTCGGGGAGCGGACCGTCTACGACCTGTTTCTCCCCGAGGCCGGCATGCCGGAACGCGGGCCGCTCGGCCTTTTCATCCACGGCGGCTACTGGCAGGGCCTCGACCGGACGTTCTTCTCTCACATGGCCAAGGGGCTCAACGCCCACGGCATCCCTGTCGCGGTTCCCAGCTACTCGCTCTGCCCGCAGGTGCGCGTCGGCGATATCGTCGAAGAGATACGGCGGCTCGTGGCGCATCTGTGGGAGCGCTACCGTCGCCCAGTCGTGGCCTACGGCCATTCCGCCGGCGGGCAGCTGACCGCAGCACTGCTGGCCACCGACTGGGGCAGCCGCGGGCTGCCGCGCGGCCTGGTGCCGGCGGGGCTCGCGATTTCCGGCGTCTTCGATCTGCAGCCGCTGATCGGCACCTCGCTGAACGAGAAGCTGCGCCTCGACCGTAAGGAAGCGATCGATGTTTCGCCGATCGCATTCGCCGCACAGCCGGGCACGCGCCTCGTCGCCGCGGTGGGCGGGGGCGAATCGTCGGAGTTCATCCGCCAGTCGCGCGTGATCGTCGATGTCTGGCAGCGCGGAGGCGTCCGGACCGAGCTCGACATTCGCGGCCAGGACAACCATTTCACCGTCATCGCACCGCTTGCCGATCCGGACAGCGACATGACCTTGAGTCTCGTCGAGATGGCCCGATCGATCTGCTGAACGTCGGGGCCAACCCTCCGCAGAACTGACGCGGACGTTCCGATGACCCTTGTCAATGCAGCCGGTCCGGTTCTCCCGAAAAGTGGGAAAGAGCCGTCGCACCGCAGCCGCAGGAAGGAAATTTCATGCGCCCCGACACTTCCGCTCCCGTCCGCCTCGAAGACTATCGGGCGCCGGCTTACCGGATCTCCACGGTCCATCTCGACATTCGCCTCGCGCCCCGCTCGGCAAAGGTTCGGGCACGTCTGGCGCTGGAACGGGCGAGCGATACGGCACCTGGAACGCCGCTGGTCCTCGACGGCGACGACCTCCGCCTGACCGCCCTCTCTCTCGACGGCCGCGTGCTGGCGGACGGCGACTACACGGTCGCTCCCGATCGGCTGGAAATCGTCTCGCCGCCTACCGGCCCGTTCACGCTGGAGATCGAGACGACGCTCGACCCGGACGCGAACACCAAGCTGATGGGTCTTTATCGCTCGAACGGCACCTACTGCACCCAGTGCGAGGCTGAAGGCTTCCGGCGGATCACCTATTTCCTCGACCGACCCGATTGCCTCGCCGTCTACACTACCCGGATCGAGGCTCGCGTCGGCGAGGCGCCGGTCCTGCTGGGCAACGGCAATCCGGTGGAAAGCGGCCCGGTGCCGGGAACCGACCGTCACTACGCCATCTGGCACGATCCGCATCCCAAGCCCGCCTACCTCTTCGCCATGGTGGCAGGCGACCTTGCGTGCGTCAGCGACAGTTTCCGGACCTGTGAAGGCCGCGATGTCGCCCTCAACATCTATGTCGAGCACGGCAACGAAGGTGCCTGCGACTGGGCGATGGACAGCCTGAAGCGCTCCATGCGCTGGGACGAAGAGGTCTTCGGCCGCGCCTACGATCTCGACGTGTTCAACATCGTCGCCGTGTCCGACTTCAACATGGGCGCGATGGAGAACAAGGGCCTCAACATCTTCAACGACAAATACGTCCTGGCCCGCCCGGAGACGGCAACCGACCAGGACTATGCCGGCATCGAGACCGTCATCGCCCACGAGTATTTCCACAACTGGACGGGCAATCGCATCACCTGCCGCGACTGGTTCCAGCTCTGCCTGAAGGAAGGGCTGACCGTCTTCCGCGACCAGGAGTTCTCGGCCGACATGCGCTCGCGCGCGGTCAAGCGCATCGCCGACGTCCGGCTGCTGAAGTCGCATCAGTTTCCCGAGGATGCCGGTCCCCTCGCCCATCCGGTGCGCCCGCGCCTCTATCACGAGATCAACAACTTCTACACGGCCACCGTCTACGAGAAGGGCGCCGAGGTCGTGCGCATGCTCAAGTGCCTCATCGGCGACGAGGCTTTCCGGGCCGGCATGGATCTCTACTTCCGCCGTCACGACGGAGAGGCAACGACGATCGAGGCATTCCTCGCCTGTTTCCAGGAGGCGAGCGGGCTCGATCTCGAGCAGTTCGCCCTGTGGTACGAACAGGCCGGAACCCCGGTGCTCAAGGTCGACAGCGTCTACGAGAAGGAAGCCGGCCGCCTCACCCTCACCTTCCGCCAGCAGCTTGCGCCCTCGCCGAAGCAGCCCGACAAGAAGCCGATGCACATCCCTGTCCGCATCGGCCTCATGGGCGAGAACGGCGAGGAGCTCGCGCCCGCAGCGATCACCGGTGCCGACACGACCGGCGACGTGCTCCACATCCGCACCCCGGTACAGACCGTGGTATTCAGCGGCTTGACCGAGCGGCCCGTTCCCTCGCTGCTGCGCGGCTTCTCCGCGCCCGTCTCGCTCAAGAGCGATCTGAACGAGAGCGATCTCCTGTTCCTTGCGGCTAACGACAAGGATCCCTTCAATCGCTGGGAGGCACTGCAAAGCGTCGTGATGACCGCGCTGATCGCGGCAACCGCCGGCGCGGCCCGGCAGGAAGCCGTGACCGTGAGCCCGGCACTAATCGCCGCGTTCGCGGCCAACGTCGCCGACGAAAGCCTGGAGCCGGCCTTCCGGGCCCTGTGCCTGCAACTTCCGGGCGAAGCCGACATCGCCCGCGAGATCGGCCACGACGTCGATCCGGATGCCGTGCATGCCGCACGCACGGCCTTCCGCCGCGCCATTGCCGACGACATCGCCCCGACGATCCGGGCGACCTATGAGGCAATGCGGGACGAGGCGGAGTTCTCTCCCGACGCCCGCTCGGCCGGTCGCAGGGCGCTGCGCAACACCTTACTCGACTATCTCGGCCATGGCTCGGATCCGGCGGGCAACTTGCTTGTGCAGACGCATTTCGACGCGAGCGACAACATGACCGACCGCTTCGCGGCGTTGTCGGTTCTCACCCATGCGGCACTGCCGGGCCGCGACGCGGCGCTGGCGGCCTACGAGGAACGCTACCGCGCGGTGCCGCTTGCCATGGACAAGTGGTTCATGGTGCAGGCAACCGCTCCCGCCTCTTCGACGCTGGAGCGGGTACGGCAGCTGACCGACCATCCGGCCTTCTCGGCGGGCAACCCGAACCGCGTCCGCGCCCTGATCGGCGCCTTCGCCAGCGGCAACCAGAGCCAGTTCAACCGCGCGGACGGCTCGGGCTTCGATTTCGTGGCGGATTTCGCTCGCGACCTCGACCGACGCAACCCGCAGGCCGCAGCGCGGATGATGTCCGCCTTCCGCTCCTGGCGTGCGCTGGAGCCGGGCCGGCGGGCCCACGCAGAAGCCGCCCTGAGGCGCCTTGCGGCGGAAACCGATCTTTCCGTCGACATGCGCGACATCGTCGAGCGCTGCCTGCAGTAAGTCATCGGCACCCATTCGAATCAGGCTTTCGGGCCGCCGGGACAGTCCTACAGGACCGCCCGGCGGCGCGTTTCGTATCGGCCTCGCAGGACTCGCAAGAGTTGTGCGTTTTGCAAATCGGATTAAGCTTCCGTTAACTATAATTTTCTTGGGGGACTCTGGACAAAGGCCGCGAATGCGATTCAAATGAAAATGATTCGAGCGCCGGTTGCGTTCTGTTTGCGGCAAAATCGACACATCGGGGGCCATTACGATGGCGCGTGCCTTTGCAGGGGCTGCGTCCGCGCGTCGATTCGCGGACATGTTGAAAAGACAGCGTGACTCGCAGTCTCTGACCGGGCACATTCGCCTTCTGGCGCAGCCTGCCTATCAGCGACTGCTCACCGCGGAACCGTTCTTCCGCCGCGCCATTCCGGTTCTTTGCATCGTCTTCATCGCCACGCTCGCGACCTATCGGGCGCTGACGCTCTCCTACGAACATGAAGAGACCGACCTGCGGGCGCGCGACGATCTGACGATGATCGCGACGACGCTGGCCGCTCGCCTGTCGACGGCCGAGGCCGCGCTTCCCGAGCAGGGCTTCAGCACCGCACTTCAGGCCGCCCTCGCCGACAGCCTGCCGCCGCGCGCAACGGGCGATGGCCGCCGCATCCTCGTCGCCGATCCGGACGGCGTGATCATGGCGACCGCGCCGATCCGCTCCGACCTGGAAGGCCGTCCGCTCGCCGATCTGCTCGGCGCCGGCCAGCCCCTCACCGTCTTCGGCGCCCGCGCCGGGGTCCTGACCGTCTCCGCCGGCGAAGCGGACGAGGCTTATGCCACCGTCCATCATCTCGACGGCCGGCTCGGCATGGTCGCGCTGATCCAGTCCAAGGACATGATCTTCGCCGATTGGCGGGCCAGCGTGTCGGCCAATGTGACCCTGTTCGTCGGCACCGCCTCTGTTCTCCTGGTCCTGATCTACGCCTTCTTCGCCCAGGCGACGCGCGCGGAGCAGGCCGACCAGATCTATGCCGCCACCCGGGCACGCATCGACCTGGCGCTCAACCGCGGCCGCTGCGGCCTGTTCGACTGGGACCTCTCCCGCGGCCGCATCTTTTGGTCCGCCTCTCTCTACGAGATGCTGGGCCTGCAGCCGCGCGACGACATTCTCGGCTTTGCGGAGATTTCCGCCCTCGCCCATCCGGACGACATCGATCTCTACGATCTCGCGGAGTCGCTGCTGGAGACCGGCGAGACCACCGTCGACCGCATGTTCCGCATGCGCCATGCCAATGGCGACTGGGTGTGGCTGCGCGCCCGCGCCGAGGTCCAGAGCGAGCCGGGCATCGCCGAGCCGCACCTGATCGGCATCTGCATCGACGTCACCGAGCAGAAGCAGCTTGCCGAGCAGAGCCGCACCGCGGATCTGCGGCTGCGCGATGCCATCGAGACGATCTCGGAAGCCTTCGTCCTGTGGGACACCGAGAACCATCTGGTGATGTGCAACTCGAACTATCAGACGCTGCACAACCTGCCGAACTCCGCGATTAAGGCCGGCACGCCCTATGCGCAGGTGATGGCCGCCGCCCGCCAGACCGTCGTGTCGGCGAGCCCGACCATCGGCAGCGATGCGTCCGATCCCTCCTCGTCCTACGAGGCACAGCTGGCCGACGGCCGCTGGCTGCAGATTTCCGAGCGCCGCACCAAGGATGGCGGCTTCGTCTCCGTCGGCACGGACATCACGGCGCTGAAGCGCCACGAGGAAAAGCTGATGGAGAGCGAGCGCCGGCTGATGGCCACGGTCGCCGACCTGCGCCAGTCGCGCCAGAAGCTGGAAGTGCAGGCGCAGCAGCTCGTGGAACTCGCCGAGAAGTATTCGGAAGAGAAGACCAAGGCGGAAGAGGCCAACCAGGCCAAGTCCGAATTCCTGGCCAATATCTCCCACGAGCTCCGCACGCCGCTCAATGCGATCATCGGCTTCTCCGAGATCATGGACCAGGGCATGTTCGGCCCGCTCGGCTCCGACAAGTACCGCGAGTACTGCACGGACATCCATGACAGCGGCCGCTACCTGCTGAACGTCATCAACGACATTCTCGACATGTCGAAGATCGAAGCCGGCCGCATGGAGCTGAAGCGGGAGGCCGTGAACCTCGGCGCCATCGTCACCGACGTCACGCGCATCATCTCCGCCGCGGCAGCCGAGAAGACGATTTCGGTCACCTGCGAGACCGAGGAGGGCCTTGCCCTCTCCGCCGACCGTCGTGCCGTCAAGCAGGTCCTGCTCAACCTTCTCGCCAATGCGGTCAAGTTCACGCCCGACAACGGCTCGGTCACACTGGCCGCGACCCACGGACGGATGGACGGCGCCAATGCGGTCGTGATCGCCATCTCGGACACCGGCATCGGCATCCGCGAAAGCGATATCACCCGCCTGGCCAAGCCTTTCGTCCAGGTCGAGAACCAGTTCACCAAGACGCACAAGGGCTCGGGTCTCGGCCTCGCCATCGCGCAGTCTCTGGTCAAGATGCATGGCGGCACGATGGAGATCCGCTCCAGCGTCGGTAAGGGCACCACGGTGACCGTCACGCTGCCGGTGGAAGCGCGACCGACCAGCAAGGCGGCCTGACCTAACCTGTTCATTCAGTTCTGGGCACGCCCATAATCAAGGGCCCGCATCGCGGGCCCTTTTCTTTTGTGCTGCACCCTGCGACACCGCGCCGCCGGATAGGCCTCTTTCTGAAACTTAGGTGACGGCCTAAATTTCGATTGACCTTCTCACGATGAATGGATAGTTAGGCGAATGGCTAAGCATGATCCGGACCTGAACCTCAAGTTCGCCGCCCTTGGCGACGAAACGCGCAGGGCGGTGGTCTCCCGCCTCGCGAGAGGACCGGCTTCGGTGAGTGAACTGGCCTCGGCTCACGCCATGGCCCTGCCTTCGTTCATGGGTCATCTGTCCAGGCTGGAAGCAGCCGGACTTATCGAGACGACGAAGAAGGGCCGCGTGAGATACTGCCGGCTTTCGGCAGACGGAATAGCGCCGGTCACCCATTGGCTGGCGGAGCAGCAGGCGCTCTGGACCTCGCGCATGGACCAGTTCGACGCCTATGTCGCGAAGATCGTGAAAGAGAGAACCGATGAAACTTGATCCGGAAACCGATCTCATCCTGAAGCGTACGCTCAAGGCCCCGCGTTCGATCCTGTGGGAGTGCTGGACGACGCCCGAACACATCAAGCACTTCTTCGTGCCTCGCCCCCACAAGGTCACCGCCTGCGAGATCGACCTGCGGGTCGGCGGCCGGTTCAACACCACCTTCGACGTGGAAGGCACCGAGATGGCCAATGAGGGCGTATTCCTCGAGGTCGTGCCGCAGGAAAAGCTCGTCTTCACCGATGCCTATACCGAAGGCTGGAAGCCCGCGCCGGATCCGTTCATGACAGCCATCCTGCTGCTGGAGGACGACGGCAACGGCGGCACGACCTACACCGCAATCGCCCGGCACCGTTCCACGGACGCCCGCAAGACTCATGAGGACATGGGCTTCCATGACGGCTGGGGCACGGTTTCGGAGCAGCTGGACGCCTATGCCCTGGACCTGTTGAAGTCGCGATAGGCTTTCGCGCTCCCGACATGCGGCGACGCGCCTCAGCGCGTCGCCCCGTCTAATCGGCGGCTGCTGCGCCGTTCACCCGGCCTTGGCCGAGACCTTCCCCACCAGCTTCTCGAACGTCGCACGCACCTGCTTCTGCCGGTCTGCCAGCATCGCCTCAAGGTGCGAAAAGTCCGGCGCCTCGCCGGCATGCACCAGCAGTTCGCGCACGCCCTTGGGCACGGCCTCGGCCTTGAAGGTCCCCTCCAGCGTAAGACGCTGCACCTGTGTCAGCGCGTGATACAGCCGGATCGCCGGAAGCAGCACCTCGGCATCGCCCGGCGAAAGCAGCCCCGCATCGCGCGCCCGCTCCAGCACGGTCTCGGTCGTCTGGGACAGTATCTCGGGATGTGCCTGCGCATTGACCAGCTGCAGGTACTGGGCGGCGAACTCGATATCGACCATGCCGCCAGCGACCTGCTTCAGGTCCCAGATGTCGGACGTGCCCTTCTCCGCCTCTATCCGGCCGCGCATCGAGGCGACTTCGGCAGCGATCTTGTCCGCATCGCGAGGCCGCGCCAGCGTCTCGCGGATATTGGCATCGATGCGCTTGGCAAAGGCGTCGGAGGAGCGGGCGATCACCCGCGCCCGGGTCAGCGCCATGTGTTCCCAGGTCCAGGCTTCCTTGACCTGATAGGCCTCGAAGGCGGTCAGGCGTGTTGCCAGCGGCCCGGCATTGCCGGACGGACGCAGGCGGAAATCCACCTCGTAGAGGCGTCCCTCGGCGGTCGGTGCCGAGAGAGCCGCAACGAGCCGCTGGGTCAGGCGGATGAAATACTGGCTGGCCGCGAGCGGCCGCTTGCCGTCGGTCTCCGCCTCGTCCTCCGGATGATCGTAAAGCAGGATCAGGTCAAGATCGGAGGCCGCTGTCATTTCCCGCCCGCCGAGCTTGCCCATGGCGACGACCGCCCAGTCGGCGCCGGGCAGCCGCCCATGATTTTCCGCCACCTGGTCGATCACGAAAGGCATCAGGCCGGCGACCACCGTCTCGGCGAGACGCGCGAGCGCCTCTCCCACCTGATGGGCGTTCAGCGTGTCCGAGAGCAGCCGCAATCCGATCAGGAACTGCTGTTCCTGCGCGAAGATCCGCGCCCGGTCGAGCGCGTCCTCGTAGAAGCGCGCGAGATCGAGCGTGCGTGCGAGGCCGGTGCGGAACTCCTCGGATGTCGGCATGGCGCCGAAGAAGGCCGGATCCATCACCGCATCGAGCACATGGACCCGCTTCGAGACCACCTCGCCCATGCGGGGAGCTGCCCCCATTACAGTCGCCAGCAGTTTCAGCAGTTGCGGATTGGAGCGCAGCAGCGAGAACAGCTGGACGCCGGCGGGGAGCTTCGACAGGAAGCCGTCGAAGGCGATCAGCGCCTGATCGGCATTGTCGGTGCTCGCCAGCGCGGCGATCAGCACCGGATGCAGCTCGGTCAGCCGCTCGCGCGCCTTGGACGAGCGGACCGCCGGATAGCGGCCGAAATGCCAGGCGCGGATGATCTTGCCCGCTTCCTTCGGCCGCTGGTAGCCGAGCCGTGTCAGCGTCTCCAGCGTCTCCGGGTCGTCGTCGTCGCCGGTGAACACCAGATTGCCGAGGTCGGAGGCCAGCTCCGGCTCGTTCTCGAACAGCGCCGAATAGTGCTTCTGCACCCGCTTCAGCCGTGTGCGCAGCTCGTCCTCGAACGGCTCCAGCTCGGCGAAGCCCATCAGCCGGGAAACGCGCGCCCGCGCCTCGGCATCCGCCGGGAGGATGTGCGTCTGCTCGTCGTTGACCATCTGGATCCGGTGTTCCACCGCCCGCAGGAAACGATAGGCCTCGGTCAGCTCGTCGCGCGCATCCGCCGCGATCCAGTCGAGCTCGGCAAGCGTCGCCAGCGTGTCGAGCGTCCGTCGGCCGCGCAGCTCCGTGATGCGCCCGCCGGCAATCAGCTGCTGGGTCTGCGCGAAGAACTCCACCTCGCGGATGCCTCCACGCCCGAGCTTGACGTTGTGGCCCGCCACCGCGATCCGGCCATGGCCCTTGTGGACATGGATCTGGCGCTTGATCGAGTGCACATCGGCAATCGCCGCATAGTCGAGATACTTGCGCCAGATGAAGGGCGAGATCTCCTTGAGAAAGCTCTCGCCGCACGGCACATCGCCGGCGCAGGCCCGCGCCTTGATCAAGGCCGCGCGTTCCCAGTTCTGGCCGAGGCTCTCGTAATAGACAAGCGCGGCGGGGATCGACATGGCGAGCGGCGTCGCGCCGGGATCGGGACGCAGCCGCAGGTCCGTCCGGAAGACGTAGCCGTCCGCCGTGCGGTCGCCCATCATCTTGACCAGCCGCTTGGTCATGCGCACGAACTCGACCGGCGCCTCCGCCCCGCCCGTAACGGGCGCGAGCTCCGGCTCGTACATCACGATCAGGTCGATGTCGGAGGAGTAGTTCAGCTCCAGCGCGCCGTATTTACCCATGGCGAGGACGACGAAGCCGCAGCCCTTTTCCGGGGCCGCCTCGTCGCGGATCTCGAACTTGCCGCGCCGGGCAAGGTCGCGCAGGCAAAAGCGGATCGCCGCCGTCAGCGCGGCATCGGCAAACCGGCTGAGCCCGCCGGTCACCGCATCGAGGTCTAGCGCGCCGGCAATGTCGGCAAGCGCCAGCGTCAGCGCGAGGTCCTTCTTCAGCCGGCGCAGGCCGGCCATCACCGCGCCCTCTTCCTCACCGGTCAGCTCGCGCGCCTCGGCAACCAGCCTGTCGACCCGCGCCTGCGGGCTCTCCTGCAGCAGCGCGGCAAGGCGCTCGTGATCGGCAAGGGCAAGATCGCGCAGGTAAGGCGCGTTGGTCAGCGCACCCGACAGGAACGCACCTGCGCGTTCGCGCTGTGCGTCGTCCGCATCGAGACCCGCGACCACATCGGCAAGATCCTGCGCCAGCGCCTCGGCCGCAGCCGTGCTTTCGGGGGCGGGAACGAGCGAGATCGCCGCCAGCAAAGGCGCGCCCCCGGCGCCTGATCCCGCGTCATTCCCGTTGCGGCCGCCATGATTTGCGGCGCCCTTCGCTGCGACACTGTCGTTCAATCCGACCTCCCGATCCGCCCTTTGAGAAGGGCTGTATGATTCAATCTCCGCCAGCCGGTGCGGCGCCATCCGCACTGCCGGCCGCCGGCAGCCGCAGCATCGCCATCAGCCCGGGCTGCGCGTCGGAAAGCTCCAGCCGCCCGCGATGCAGCCGCGCGACCGCCGCCACCAGGCTGAGGCCGAGACCGGAGCCCGGCGCGCTGCGGCTGGCTTCCAGCCGCACGAACCGGTGCAGCACCCGCTCCTTGTCGGCATCGGCAATGCCCGGGCCGTGATCGCGCACGCCCAGCAGCACCTCGTCGCCGTCGGCACGCGCTTCCAGTTCCACCCTAGCGCCCTCGCCCTCCTCCTGCCGAGCGTATTTCAGTGCGTTTTCGACAAGGTTTATCAGCGCCTGGACCAGCAGCTCGCGATTTCCCGAGACGCGCAACCCGTCAGCCACGCGCAGCTCCATGCCGCCGCCCTCGTCCTCCGCGACCGGGGCGTAGAGCTCGGCCACCTCGCGCACGAGTTCAGAGACGTCGATCTCGTCGAAACTGGCGTCGGAGGAGCCCGCCTCGACCCGGGCGATGCGCAACAGCGCGTTGAACGTGCGGATCAACGCATCACAGTCGTCGATGGTGGTTTCCAGCACCGCCCGCGCCTTGCTGTCGCCGGCAAGGTCGCTGCGCAGCGCTTCCTCCAACCGGTTGCGCATGCGCGTCAGCGGCGTCTTGAGATCGTGGGCGATGTTGTCGGAAACGTCCTTCAGCCCCTGCATCAGGGCCTCGATGCGGGTCAGCATCGCGTTGAGGCCGATCGCCAGGCGGTCGAACTCGTCGCCGCTCCCCTCGACCGGCAAGCGCTCGCTGAGATCCCCCGACATGATGCGCCGGCTGGTCGCGGTCATCGCGTCGATGCGCTTGAGCACGCGGCGGCTGACGAAAACCCAGGTGACGAGCCCGAGCGCGGCCAGCACGAACAGCCAGAAGCGCATGGCCTCGGCCAGCAGCGAGCGGAAATATTGCTGCTCCTGCAGGTCGCGCCCGACCAGCAGGCGAAAGCCGCCGGAAAGCTGGAACACGCGGGCCAGCGCCTCGCGGCGGGGCCCGCCGCCGATGGGCGTGTAGATCACGCGCTGCAGCTCGCCGCTCTCGCCGGCCAGCACCCGGTCGTCGAGCTGCTCGATATTGCCGACGAGCTGGTTGGCGGCGAAGTCGGTGACCAGATAGAGGCTGGCGCCCGGCCGGCGCGAGCGAGCATCGACGGTGGCGACGAGCGCGCGGATGCCGCCGATGCGGTACTGGTCGGCAAGACCCGAAATCTCCGCATCGACCGTGTCGACCACCTGTTCGCGCAGCACCGAGGCGGTGTTCTGCGACAGGTAGATGAGGACCGCGCCGGAGGCGAGCGTCAGCGCCGCCAGATAGATCAGCGCGAGCTTGATGGCCGTTGTGCGGAACAGCCGGCCGGTCGCGGTCATCTCGCTCATGCGCGGCCGCTGTCGCGGATCGTGTAGCCGGCACCGCGGACCGTGTGCAGCAACGGCCGGTCGAAGTCCTTGTCGATCTTGGCGCGCAGCCGCGAGATATGGACGTCGATGACGTTGGTCTGCGGGTCGAAGTGATATTCCCACACATGCTCCAGCAGCATGGTACGGGTCACCACCTGGCCGGCATGCTGCATCAGGTATTCCAGCAGGCGAAACTCGCGCGGCTGCAGCGGGATCTCCTGACCCGAGCGCGTCACCGTGTGGCTCAGCCGGTCCAGCGTCAGATCGCCGACCGTGTAGCTGGTCTCCACCTCGCGCTGGCGCGGCCGGCGCCCGAGCGCCTCCACCCGGGCCAGCAGCTCGGAAAAGGCGTAGGGCTTGGGCAGATAGTCGTCGCCGCCGGCGCGCAGACCCGTCACCCGGTCGTCGACCTGGCCGAGCGCGGACAGCACCAGCACCGGCGTGTGGTGCCCTTCGGCCCGCAGGCCGGAAATCAGCGACAGGCCGTCCCGGCGCGGCAGCATCCTGTCGACCACGAGCACGTCGTAGGGCGCGCTGGTCGCCAGATCGTAGCCTTCCTCGCCGTCGGCCGCGTGGTCGACCACGTGTCCGGCCTCGCGAAAGGCCTTCGCCAGATAGCTCGCTGCTTCCTTGTCGTCCTCGACAATCAGGATCCGCATGACCTCTTCCGTGTCGTTGATCTCGGTTTTCAGGCTGGTTCTGTTTGCTGGGTTTAGCATCGGCAAGAGCTCCCGTCGAACGCGACGAAAAACCCCGGACCGCAGGACGGCCCGGGGCTTCGGCCCCTGGCATGCACCTCGTGGCGGTTGCGGACCTGCCCCTTGCATGCCGGTGACCTTCCGGATGACAGACCACCCGTCCGGGGGCTTGTCGTCGGATGACCTCATCCGGTTCGGCTTGCGGCAGGACACTCTTTATCCAGGGTCCTGCCGCAGTCGGTGCCCGCGCCGGCAACAAGGCCGGCGCGGGCATGGCTGGAGCGTGGTCAGCCCTTGTTCTGCTCGACCGGCACCGCGACGAAGCGCGAGGCATCGTTGCGCTCGACCCGCAGGAGGACGGACTTGCGGCCGTTCTCGTTGGCGCCCTGCACGGCGCTGGCGACCTCGCTCGGGTTGTTGACCGCCTGGCCCGCCACCTCGAGGATGACATCGCCCGGCTGCAGGCCCTTGTCGGCTGCCGCGCTGTCGGCCGGCACATCGGTGATCACGACGCCGCGCTCTCCGGCCTTCATGGCGCTGGCAGCAGCCAGTTCCACGCCGAGGCTGTCGACGAAGGCCGTGTCCTTGCCGGTCTGCTGGACGGCTGCGGTCGTCGGACCGTCGTCCTGCAGGCGGCCGAGAGTGACCTTCACGTCCTGCTCGCGGCCGTCGCGCCACACGCCGAGGGTGACCTCGGTGTCCGGCGGATAGGCGGCGATCATGCGGGCAAGATCGCGCGGGCTCTCGACCGGCTGTCCGTCGACGCCGAGGATCGTGTCGCCGGAGCGGATGCCGGCCTTGCGTGCCGGGCTGTCGCCCTGGGCATCGGCAACGATCGCGCCCTTGGCATCCTTCAGGCCGACGCTTTCGGCGATGTCCTTGGACACCGGCTGGATCTGGACGCCCAGCCAGCCGCGGACCACCGTACCGTCATCCCGCAGGTCCTTGACGATGGCCGTCGCGGTCGAGGCAGGGATGGCAAAGGCGATGCCGACATTGCCGCCGGACGGCGAGAAGATCGCGGCGTTGACGCCGATCACCTGGCCCTTGACGTTGAAGGCCGGACCGCCGGAGTTGCCGCGGTTCACGGGCGCATCGATCTGGATGAAGTCGTCATAGGGGCCTGCGCCGATGTCGCGGCCGCGGGCCGAGACGATGCCGGCCGTCACCGAGCCGCCGAGGCCGAACGGATTGCCGACCGCCACGACCCACTCGCCGACCTGCGGCGCGTCGGGAGCGAATTCCACATAGGTGAACTCGCGGCCCTCGCCGTCGACCTTCAGCAGGGCGAGGTCGGTGCGCTTGTCGGCGCCGATCAGCTTGGCATCGTATTCCTGGCCGTCATCCATGACGATGGTGAACTCGCTGCCGTTCGACACGACATGCTCGTTGGTGACCAGATAGCCGTCGCCGGTGATGAAGAAGCCCGAGCCCTGGCTCATGCCATGGCGGCGGGGCTGCTGCTCGCGGCGCTGGTCGCCGCCGAACTGCTCACCGCCGAACCGACGGAAGAAGCGCTGCAGCGGGTGATCCTGCGGCAGGTCCTCGAAGCCCGGAATGCCCTGGCGGTTCGACATCATCTGCGGCGTCTCGTCGGTGCGCACGCGCACACTGACCACCGCCGGCTTCACCGCGGCGACGACGCTCGCGAAGTTCTGCGGGGCTGCGGCCTCGACCCGGACCGGGTCGGCGAAGGCGAACTGGCCCGGCACCACCGTCTGCAGGCTCATCGCGCCGGCAAGGCCGAGCGCCAGGGCACCGGCCGCCAGGCTGGTGCGGCCGCGCGGCAGGCGACGAAGGGCCGAGGGGATGTACTTGTTCGACATGTCTTGCTCTCCACGTCAGGACCCGGACACCAGTCCGGGGATCAGGAACTTTCGAGCCGGCGGGTCTTTCGCGGGGAAGCGGTCACCGGCTGTCCTGACTGATATGGAACATGTCGCCTTACAGCCGCCTGTCGGCGGGATTAAGCTTTCGTAATGTTGCGGGAAACTTGCGCGAGGAAACGCCTCACGCCTCGCGGGTGACGATGGCGGCCCCGGCCTCGAGCGTGCGGTGCACCGGGCAGCGGTCGGCGATCTCCAGCAATCGCACGCGGGCCTCGGCATCCAGGTCGCCCTCGATGGCGATCCGCCGCTCGAACCGGTCGATGCGCCCCTCGCGCTTGCGATGCTCCTCGGTGCAGTCGAGGCAATCGGCGGCATGCACCTTGCCATGGGTCACCGTCGCGGAAATCCGCTCGACCGCCAGTCCCTTGCGTTCGGCATACATGCGCAGCGTCATCACCGTACAGGCACCGAGCGCCGCCGACAGGAGGTCGTAAGGAGACGGCCCGCTGTCGAGACCGCCCACTGCTTCCGGCTCGTCCGCGATCAGCCGGTGCCGGCCGGCCACCACCTTCGCCTGGAACTTGCCGAGGCCGGTCTCGCTCACCTCGACGCCTTTCGCCTCGGCTTCCGCCGTTTCGGACACCGCCTCCGGCGCCTTGCCGACATAGCGGGTTGCCCAGGCGGCGATCACGCCCGCCGCATAGGCCGCATCCGCGGGGTCGTTGAGCAGGTGATCGGCACTGTCCAGCGAGACGAAGCTCTTGGGGTGCTTTGCCGCGACGAAGATGCTCGTCGCATTGTCGATGCCCACCGTCTCGTCGCGCGGCGCGTGCAGCACCAACAGTGCCTTGTGCAGGTGGGAGACCCGCTCGCGCACGGTCTGTTCGGCGATGTCGTCGAGGAACTGCTTCTCGATGGTGAAGCGCCGGCCCGCCAGTTCGACTTCTGCCTGCCCCTGCGTGCGGATGCGTTCCAGGTCGGCGTGGAAGTTCTTGAGGACGTGATCGGCATCGGCCGGCGCTGCAATGGTCGCGACCGCCACCGCCTCGGGGATTTCATGCGCGGCCGCCAGCATCGCGGCGCCGCCGAGCGAATGGCCGATCAGCAGCTTCGGCGCCTCGTGCGCCTCGCGCAGGAACGCCGCCGCTTTCAGGAGGTCGGCGACGTTGGAGGAGAAATTGGTGGAGGAAAAGTCGCCGCCCGAGCCGCCGAGGCCGGTGAAGTCGAATCGCAGGACCGCGAAGCCCTCGCGGGTCAGGGCTTCGGAGATCCGCCGCCCCGCGGCCCCGTCCTTCGAGCAGGTGAAGCAATGGGCGAACAGCGCATAGGCGCGCACCGGGCCGTCGGGCAGGTCGAGGCGGGCGGAGAGCTCCGCGCCGTTGTGTCCCTCGAAGGTCAGGCGGACGGGCTGTGCGGGCATCGGGCTCTCCGTTCTTCGGTCGTGTCTGTCGTCCCGCAGCAACGTAGGCAGCGGACACGGCTTGCGCCAGCGGACAGGAGAACACGAAAACGGGAGCCGATCACACCTGCTTGTCGCGGGTCAGGATCCGGTCGAGCTCGGCCTGTTCGTCCTCGCTCAGCCGGGTTGCGCCGCTGGCGGCGACGGGAGCGGTCCCGCGGCGCTTGCGGGCACCGCGATACAGCACCGCCATGCCGATCAGCAGCGCCAGCGGCGCCAGGCCCCACAGCACGAGGGTCTGCACCGACAGACGCGGCTTCAGCAGCACGAACTCGCCGTAGCGGGCGACGAGGAAGTCGACGACCTGCTCGTTCGTGTCGCCGGCAACCAGCCGCTCGCGCACCAGGATGCGAAGGTCCTTGGCGAGCGGCGCATCGCTGTCGTCGATGGACTGGTTCTGGCAGACCATGCAGCGCAGTTCGGCGGACAACTCGCGGGCGCGGTGTTCCAGCACCGGATCGTCCAGCACCTCGTCGGGCGCCACGGCGTACGCTGCCGGCAGTGCGGCGGCGAGCATCGCCGCCGCAAGGATCAGCTGTCGCAGGATGCGCATCAATCGCCCCCCTGCCCGGCGGCCGCCACCTTCCGGCGAGCCGGTTTCGGCGCGCCGACCCGCAGCCTGCGGTCGAACAGCGACAGCACGCCGCCGAAGCTCATCACCAGACAGCCGATCCAGATCAGGGTCACCAGCGGCTTGTGGTAGAGGCGGATGTCGGCGCCGCCGTCGGCATGCACCTCTCCGATGGAGACATAGATCTGCGACAGGCCGAATGTGACGATGCCCGCCTCGGTCGTCGGCATCTGCCGCGCGGTGTAGAGCCGCTTGGCCGGATCGGCCACGGCCACCTGCCGGCCGTCGCGAAGAATGTCGAAATGGCCGACATCGTCGACATAGTTCGGGCCGGTGCGGTGCGCGAGACCGGAGAAGTTCAGCGTGTAGTCGGCGATTTCCACGCTATCGCCCGGCCGGATCGTCAGCACCTTCTCTTCCTGGAAGGCGGAGACGGCGACGATGCCGAGCAGCGTCAGGCCCATGCCGGCATGGCCGAAGGCCGTGCCCCAGGCCGAGCGGGGCAATCCGGCGAGCCGGGCAAGGCCGGTCGACAGGCCGACATCGCCGAACCGGGCGCGCGACAGGATTTCCGCCGCCGCGCCGCAGATCACCCAGACGGCAAGACCGACGCCGAGCGCGGCGAGGATCTGCTGCGTGCCGTGCCACCAGGCGCTGACCAGGATCGCGACGAGCGCAAGACCGGCAACGACATAGAGCCGCTGGCCGACGGCGGCGAGATCGCCGCGCTTCCACGCCAGGAACGGACCGAAGGGGATCGCCAGCAGCAGCGGGATCATCAGCGGCCCGAAAGTCAGGTTGAAGAAGGGCGGG
>JACADM010000085.1_pt1 | contig 56833 bp, 57 predicted proteins | sample 7512371 | NCBI WGS metagenome assembly JACADM01 (sample SAMN14389041, study PRJNA612141) | algae metagenome | isolation source: non-axenic algae culture | place: India: Navi Mumbai | collected 2017-01
CTTTGCAGGGAGACAAGGTGATATACAAAGTTGCCCCGTTACAGGACTGTGCAGAAGAAGCGACCTTCAGAATAGCATTGGCTTCGGCATGAAGCACATACCACTTGGTATAGCCCTCATCGTCTTCGCAAATATTCTCAAACCCCGTAGGCGTTCGTTATACCCGTCCGAAATAATCATACGGTCCTTAACGATGATCGCCCCCACCTGTCTTCTTTTACAATAGGAAAGCTTACTCCATTCCATGGCCATCCTGAGATAGGCCCGGTCATATTTTTTCTGTTTCTTTTCTGACATATTAATACGGATAGTTTTCGATAAGCATGGGGAGTATAATACCCAGTACCATCGCCGATATAACCAGTATCCAGTCCCTGCGGTTAAACCTGAAAACCGTAGACAAAATAAAGCCCAGGATAAGCACGACAAGAACGACGATCACCTGTGCAGTTTCTATACCCAGGCAAATTCCAGCAGGGGCAACAGCTTATTTTCTTCACCGGCAATAATTCCTTTGAAATACGTTTGAAAAACCGAGACCATGTATAATTCCGAAAACAGCGTCACAAAAAATGCCGGCCCGAATTTTTCTATTCCCGCACGCTTCGCCGTAAATATATTGAACAGTGCCGTGATAAAAATAGTCACCGGGATCATGAATTCTACCAGCGTCGAACTCACCTTGATAAGGCCGTAGGTAGACATGATAAGCGACAGCGTATGCCCTATGGTAAACACCGTAACCAGCCATAATATCTTCTTCCAGTGATTAAAGGTGTAAGGCACCGTCAACGCAATGAGAAAAAGAATATGATCATAGGCATGGATATCCAGGACATGATTAAGCCCCAGTTGAAAATACAGCCAAAACTGTGACATATCGATATTTTTTTGAGGTTGCCCAAACTTACGATTAATTTATAAAAATTGGATAGCTGTTCGGTAAATAAACGGATTATCTCTGCCAAAGGTTGTTTCGTCCTATCCCGGGGCAGATCACAGGCTTACCTGATCATCTGCAAAACCCAAACAAATAGTTAAAGCATAGTATCTACGCAAAATAATTCGTAATTTTGTTGTGAAGTCAAAAAAAGTAGAATTATGTACCCGGAAGAATTAGTAAAACCAATGAAAGAAGACCTGACTAAAGTCGGGTTTGAAGAATTACATACGTCGGAAGAAGTCGATGCAGCGCTGGCCAAGCCAGGCACTACGCTTGTGGTGGTAAACTCGGTATGCGGATGTGCTGCGGCCAACGCCAGACCTGGAGCCAAAATGTCTCTGGACAACGCCAAGAAACCAGATCACATCGTTACCGTTTTTTGCAGGTGTAGATCGCGAAGCTACGGACAGGGCAAGAAGCCGTATGGTCCCCTTCCCTCCTTCTTCACCGAGCATGGCACTGTTCAAAGACGGCGAACTGGTACACATGCTGGAGCGTCATCACATTGAAGGACGTCCTGCGGAAATGATCGCAGACAACCTGGTGGAAGCTTATAACGAATATTGCTAAGCATTTCGCACTCCGGTGTAAAACCATATCAAATGCCTGGAAAGCTACTGTTTTCCAGGCATTTTTTTATACCCTGTTCCATAGGAACCGGGAATGGTATCCCTGAACATTTTCCTTGCCTTTGCTCACAGATGTTATCCAACAATGCGCTCCACTGTTACGGATATCCTTTCACAAATTGTGTAGTTCTCCTTTTTTTAATGCCGTAAAAACCGTATTTTGGTAGTGTAAACAAATCTTATTTAAAATGCTGTCGAATCGCTCAACTACTGCCTGTCGACTTCTTTTCCCCCTGTTTGCCCTATGCATTGCAGGGGGGTGTTCCTCAGAAAAGAAAAAAGATAAACTTCCGGAAGCTCAACAGGTAGCAGTACGTACCGTACGGTACGACACCGTATCGGCATCCGTATCACTGAGTGGTAATGTAGAAGGCATGCAAACCCTCCGCCTTGGTTTTATGGTAGCCGGAAGAGTAAGCCACATTGCTGTTGAAGAGGGACAAAGCATACAAAAAGGGGCACTACTGGCAAGCCTGGACGATTCGGATTATCGCATTGGCCTCGAAGCCGCCGAAGGTAAATTGCTGGAAGTAGAGGACAAATACAACCGGCTGAAAATGATGTATGACCGCAATAGCCTGAGCGAAGCGGATTTTGTACAGGTCAAAGCAGGGCTACAACAAGCGAGGGCACAACAAAAATTACGACTCAAAAATGTTAACGACACCCGCCTGTACGCCCCCATATCGGGCGTTCTACTCAAGAAAGGGGTGTCGGAAGGGGAGGTTATCGATAAGGGTATGCCTGTTTTCGGACTGGCAGATATCGATGAAGTCAAAGTCAATGCGGCGGTTCCGGAAAACAACATCAACCAGATCCGGATGGACCAGGAAGCAAAGGTCAACATTCGGCCCTGGACACGGTGTACACGGGCAAAGTAACCGAAGTAGGGCTGGCAGCAGAAGCTACGACACGTACTTATAACGCGAAGATAACCCTGCAAAATCCAAGGCACCGTATCCTTCCCGGTATGATCGCCGAAATACGGATAAACACTCCACAAAAGGAAAAAGCACTGACCATTCCAGGAAGCGCCGTACAGAGAGGCGCTGACAACACGACCTTTGTATATGTGCTCGACGGGGATAAAAAACGGGTATTCCGACGGAATATCTCGGTCGGCAAACTCTTCGGGGAACAAATGGAAGTAACCTCAGGGCTGCGCGAAGGGGAACACATCGTGACGGAAGGACAGCAAAAACTTTACGACGGGACCCCGGTAACCCTAAATGCACTACCATGAATTTCGTACGATCTTCCCTGAAATATCCGCAGGTGACCATCTCCGTACTGGTTATCGTGTTTATCGCAGGAATTTATTCCTTGCTGACGATGCCAAGACGGGAAGACCCGAAGATTACCGTAAGACAGGGACTGGTACTGGCTTTGTTTCCCGGAGCTAATTCTCTGCAGGTAGAAGACCAGCTGACCCGCAAAGTCGAGGAGACCCTGTTTCAGTTTTCGGAAGTACGGAAAGGAAAGACCTTTTCCACTTCACGGGACGAACTTATGATCATACAGGTGGAACTGGAAGAATGGGTCGAGGACCCGGATGTATTCTGGAATAAACTGAGTATTGCCCTTCAGGTGACCAAACAGACGGCATTGCCGCCGGGCACTATCGGCCGATGACCAATTCCGATTTCGGGGATACGGAAGCTGTCGTCCTGGGGATTACCGCCAAAGACACGGACTCCAGGCAGCTCAAAGAATATACCCGGAAGATCGAAGACCGCCTGCGGAATATCAGGGCTGTGTCCAAAATGAAACGTATCGGAGAGCAGCAACAGGAGATTGTCATCACTTCCAACTCGGAAAAACTGGCGCAATACGGTGTAAAATTCAGCGATGTTATAGATATTCTCCGTTCCCAGAACAACATTTATCCCAGCGGTCACCTGAAAACCGATAACAACCAGGTTCCTTTTTACACCACAGGGTATTACAATACGGAAGAGGAGATTGCACAACAGGTCGTCGGTACCGCTGCCAACGGAGATGTTATCCGTATCGGCGATGTCGCCCGCATAGAACGCAGGTATGAAGAAGCCGATTCCTATACAGCCATAAACGGTTCATCGGCCATACTGCTGTCCCTGCAAATGCAGGAAGGCAATAATATTGTGGATTTCGGAGCGGAAGTCAATGATATCATCACCGGGGTCAGGGAGCAACTCCCTTCCGATGTCGATATTATAAAGATTATCGACCAGCCTACCCTGGTGGATCATAACGTCAGTCATTTTATCCGTGAATTTTTCATTGCCATTGTTGCCGTGGTTATCGTTATCCTGGTCCTGCTTCCGTTCCGGATTGCCCTTGTGGCCGCTATGGCGATACCGATGACCATAGCCATGACATTTGCCATGCTCCACGCCTTTGGCATAGAACTGCACCAGGTATCACTCGCAGCACTTATCGTAGTGCTGGGTATGGTTGTGGATGATGCCATTGTCATAGCGGATAATTATGTGGAGCTACTGGACGAAGGCATGTCTCCCTCCACAGCGGCCTGGCGCAGTGCAACGGACCTGGTCATTCCTGTGCTCACCGCAACGATCACCATTATAGCTGCCTTTTTACCGATGATCATCCTTACCGGCTCGGTGGTGAGTTTATCCTGGCGTTACCTCTCACTGTTACCATAGCGCTGGGATCATCTTTTCTCGTCGCCATGGTCTTTACGCCGATTTTATGCCATGCTTTTATCAAAAAAGGCCTGCATCAGGAAGATCAGCACGACAAAAAGCCCTCCATGCTGGACCGGTTGCAAAGGCTTACGACCGTACGCTGGACTGGTGTATGGCACATCACCGGGTAACCATTTACGGAAGCCTGCTCATGATCTTTATCGGCATAGCGTTGTATTTCTTTATCCCCAGAAGTTCTTCCCTGCTGCAGAACGCAACCAGTTTGTCATTGACCTTTGGATGCCAACAGGAACCAAACTCGAAAAGACCGAGGAAGTCATTCAGCATATTGCAGGCGAAATTTCGGATGATAAACGGGTCCTTTCGCATGCGGTTTTTACCGGGAGCAGCGCACCACGTTTCTACTATAACTTCGCCCCGAAGTCCCCGCGACAAACTTTGCCCAGATCCTGGTAAATACTACAGACGATGATACGGCAGTGGAACTCTCGGAAGAACTCACTGCAAAAGCAGGGCGTCTTGCACCAGGAGGGCGTGCCCTGGTCCGATTGATGCAGCAGGGTACTCCGTACCTGGCCCCGGTAGAAATCCGGGTGTCGGGAGATGACATACCAACAATAAAACATATCGGCGAACAGGTAGCCCGTATTTTACAGGACACTCCGGGAAGTGCAGACGTCAGGGATAATTTTCATGAAGATTATTACGGGGTCGGCATACAGCTAAAGCCGGAAGCAAGCCGACTGGGCTTTACTACGGAGAGCGTGGCCAAGACGCTATATGTAGGTTTCTCGGGGGCCCGGTAAGCACTATGTACGAAGGCAGTACCCCGGTAGACCTGGTCCTTCGGCTCGATGAAAAAAGCAGGAAAAATTTTGATCAGCTCGAAGATACGTACCTGCCTTCTCCCGTTACCGGAAGTTCCGTTCCTCTGCGGCAGATAGCCACACTTACCCCACAATGGCATACCGGACATATCGTCCGGCGCAACGGTGTACGCACCCTTTCCGTGCTGAGCGAATATCAAAAGGGATTTCTGCCACAACAGATACTCGACCGTGCCCGGAAAGATATAGATCTGATAGACTTACCTTCGGGATATCGGATTACTTACGGGGAGAATATGAGAATAAAGAGGAGACTTTCAGCCAGATGATCATCGCTCTCGGCATAAGCATCATCCTGATCTTCCTTATCCTTCTGTTCCAGTTTAAAAATCTCAAGGAGACCATGCTGGTTATGCTTACCATTCCACTTAGTCTCTTCGGTGCTTTTCTCGGGCTTTTAATTACCGGTAACAACTTTGGTTTTACTGCATTTGTAGGACTGATCAGCCTGTCCGGGGTTGTGGTGCGCAATGCCATCATCCTGATTGATTACACCAACGAACTCCTCCGCAAAGGAGACCGTATACCGGAGGCTGCCATTGAAGCCGGAAAAAGGAGATTACGCCCCATTTTCCTGACAGCCATGGCCGCTGCTTTCGGAGTATTACCCATGATACTGTCGGGCTCGCCCATGTGGAGCCCATTGGCCAGTGTTCTGGCCGTAGGGGTTGTATGGTCGATGATCATGGCCTTGCTCACTATTCCTGTGCTTTATGCCTTGCTGATAAAACCGAAAGACATCAAACACCTTATTTCAAGTGAATCATAAGTTATGAATATACCGCGTATTTATATCATCCTGCTGTTATCATTACCCTTGTTTCCCGCTGGTGTTATGGCGCAGGAAAGACGTGTTCTCACTATCGAAGAGGCCAGGGAAGCAGCACTAACCGGGAACAGGTTATTACGTATTCAACAGGAAAAAGCCAACGAAAGCTATTACCAAATACGAAGCATCTCTGCAAAGGGCAAACCCATGCTCTATGCCAGCGGAAACTACCTGCACTCTTTTCAGAATAACAATTTTGTGATCCCGAGGGGAGGAATCGGTGACTTTCTTAACATTCCCATTCCGTGGAACGATTTTACACTCTATCGGGGCGAACGGGATATCTTTACGGCTGGTGTGTTAGCCTACCAGCCCATTACACAGCTATTTCGTGTTCATCACGGCATCAAGGCCATGGAAGCGGCGTACGAGATGGAAAACAGTAAAACACAAAAGGCTGTGCTCGAAGTACAGGCCGGCGTGGAAAAACTGTTCTATGCCATAAAAATACAAGATAAAAAAATCGCAGAAGCCCGGGCAGCCGTGGCGCTGGCAGACATGGAGCTGTACGACGCGGAAAGCGCTTTTATGGCGGGAGAAACCCAGGAGGTAAGCATACTCGGCCTGAAAGCCGAAAAGGCAAGTAAAGAACACAATCTTCTGCAAGCCGAAACGGATCGGGACAACTATATGGCAGATCTCCGTCACGCACTTTCTATAGACGATACGGTGGCCCTGGAACTGGCCCCACTACCGGAAAACGGCTACCTATTGCTTCCGGAACAGGAATACCTGGAATACGGTATGCAGCACAACCCCGATATACGCGCTGCCCGATATCAGCAGGACAAGGCCACACACGGAGTGGCCGCATCCAAAAACGCTTACCTTCCCGATCTGGGAGTTACCGGAGGCGTCACCTACCAGGGCATTATTAAAGAGCTCCCGGAGACCAATTATTTTATCGGCGCTAATCTCACCTGGAACTTTCTGGACTTCGGAAAGCGGAGATCCGAACTGGAACAAAGCCGTTCCAAAGCGTTACAGGCTTCTTTATATGCGGAAAATACCAGGAATGAAATACGCAATAACATCGCAAAAGCATACCGGAATGCACGGCAGGCGGAAAAAACTGCTATCCACCGCAGAACAGGCTTATTTGTTCCGGGAAGAAGAATATCGTATTAAAGAAAACGGACTTGAGGCCGGGCTGATTACCCGGAAAGAGCTTCTCGAAACCAAAGTAGCACTGGAAAAAGCAGCACAACAGGCTTATGCTGCCAGACTGAATTATAACCTTTCTGTACTGGATCTCGGGATTTTACGGGAAACTTCCCTAAAATTATTTGCTGCGAAACCTGCGGTAAACAAAATATCCGAGTATACCCATAAGTATATAGGGGACAGCCATCAGGTAAATAATACCGTTATTAATTCCCGGGCCGCTTCCTGCCCTTCCCCGCTTTCCAGGACAGCCCTGCACATTGCACACTGTGCTTCGGCGGGGACTACTGCCCACAACAATACAAGTACAGATAGGTAAAACCTGGTCTTAACAGCCATATCTCAATGTGTATTACAGTTTTTCAAATCAGTGAAACCCTCTCCCCTAAGTCGCGTAGTACGGAGAAATCATCAGGTACACTACTACTCCGGTAACGGCTACATAGAGCCAGATAGGATAGGTTATGCGGGCTATTTTCCGGTGTCGGTCAAAGCGGCCCGCAAGGGCTCTTACAAAAGAGATCAGTACTAAAGGTATAATAATTATCGAGAGCAGGATATGGGATATCAGAATAAAATAATATACATACCTCACAACACCTTCTCCTCCGTAAACCGTAGAATCGGACGTCATATGGTAAGCCACGTACATCACGAGAAATGCCGCCGATAAACCTATACATACTTTCATAAGTTTTCATGCAGTGTTCTTTTACCGTTTTTAACGGCCCAGACCGCTGTAAACAGTAAAACTGCAGTAAGCCCGTTTATGGTGGCATAGATCGGGGGTAAAAAAGACAATGGCTCTACGTTGGGGATCTTCACCCCAAAGAGTACTGCTACCGCCAGAGGTATAATAATGGATAAAGCCAGAATAAGCTTGTTATACTTTTTTCTTCCGTAGTTGTTGTCATAAGTCCCGAATTAAATACCCAGCAAAATAGCAATATCTTCCTTAAGCATATCTATACCCTGTTGCTCCAACCCATCGTAATACACCAACGGATTCCCGAACGTGTCAAGCCTGGAACGTATGTTTCCGTCCTGATCTACCAAGCAAACATTCCGGAATGCTCAAACCCGCCTTTTACTTCGGGATTGACCCCGGCGTACATATTGAACCCGTTATTGGCCAAACGGTATATCGCGTCCTGATCTCCGGTGAGGAAATGCCAGTTCGGATGTGTTGCACCATGTTTTTCGGCGTAAGCCTTTAAAACTTCGGGAGTATCATTTTCCGGATTAATGCTTATCGATGCTATACCAAAATCCGAATTATCTTTAAAAGCTTCCTGGATCTTCACCATATTCTGGTTCATCACCGGGCAAATGGTGGGACAGGTAGTAAAGAAAAACTCTACGAGATACACTTTGCCCTTATAATCTTTGTTAGAGATCTTTTGATTATTCTGATCTGTAAAAGAAAACTGCGGAACTTCTCCTATGGCTACCAGTTCTTCCTTACCGATATCTTTGTGCTGTTCGCCGATCTTGTGACGGTCGCCATCCACGACCTTCCCGTCTTTCACCCGGTCTATAATTTTCGGTATAAAGATTATACCGAATACCAGAATGACCAGAGATACCCAAACGTATGTATAATTGCCTTTCATAATACTTGTTTTACGCTTCCTTAGACCGTATGTTTCTACGCACCGTACACTACTAAACTCAGTTCTTATTCAGCTTTTTGAGGTAAGAATCGCGCTTGCTTGTCGTATTGTTCTTTTTCAGAGCCAAACGGTATTCAGCCAGCAACACTTTTACATCATCTACCATTTTATCGTTCAACTCCGCCACGGAGGTAGCATCGAAACCGTACAACGGATTTCCGGAATCTTCATCTTTTCTTCTCCCCCTAAGCTTGCGCTCACGATCCACGATAAAAACCAAAGGGTACTCAGGCTTTCATCGAGCGAAACATTGCTCTGCAAACTACGGAAAAGATCGGCAATATCTTTTTCTTTCCCGAAAACAAACTCCCATTGGTCATATCGGTAAAAGGGGAAAGCTCATCTTTCAGTGCACGGGCCTCTTCTTCTTTGCCTTCGGGAAGGACCATGACAAACTGGAAATCGGAAATTGATAAAACCGCTTATATATCTTCTGATTGATATTAAATGCATTGCCCTTCATCTTTCGGGATGCATACCGAGAAAGCAAAGTACCGTAATCTTATCGTGCAGACGAATCTCATCCCCATCCAGAGCATGAAAAGCCGTTATCTCTTTCACATTCTCTGTCAGTACCGGTAATTTAACGAAGTTATTTACTCCCGAAGCAAAAAACAAATAGGCTATAATAGGAAGTATAAACAACACTCCGAGAATCAAATACTTTTTCATCAGCAACACACTTTAAAGACCCCTTTTACACCTTGTTTTCAACGGATGCATAACATAGATGCAAAGGTGGTACAAAAATAAAAAAGACGGTTCAAAACCGCCTTCTTAATACTGTTAAATATACCTTAGAAATCCCAGCTTACAAAGCCATTACTCAACACATCATGTACATAACTTCCTTCTGTGAGTAGAATAAATGCCAGATAAGGGATTAAAATAATTAGCGGCAAAACTATAGACCATCGGAAGGCTCCTTTTTCTCCTTCGAGGTGCATAAAAGCCCAGGCAATATAATAAGCCTTAACAATGGTGAGAATGATGAATATCCAGTTGAGGATCTTCATCCCGATAATATGCGCCATAGACCATTCGGGTCTTACGATACCCAAAGCTACTTCTACTATCGTTACTACGGACAGTATTACAAATACAGTCCATATTCTCTTTACGTTAGATTCGTGTGCGTGTGCTGCCATTTTAATTATATTATCTGAATTCCGACAGGAATGTACTTATTGTCTTATTGTTTTATACCAGATAGAAGAATGTAAATACGAACACCCAGACAAGGTCTACAAAGTGCCAGTACAATCCGACTTTCTCTACCATTTCGTAACTTTTTCTCTTTTCGTATGTACCGAGGATCACGTTAAAGAAAATAATAACGTTGATCACTACACCGGAAAACACGTGAAATCCGTGGAACCCGGTAATAAAGAAAAAGAAATCGGCAAACAGCCTGTTTCCATACTCGTTCCTTTCGAGGTTTGCCCCTTCGACAACGAGAACAGCACTCTTTATCTTTTCGGCGGACTCTTCCCTGGTGAGTAACGTCTTGTGCCCTTCTTCGTTTAGCATCTCTGTTCTTATCAGGATATTCGAATTCGCTTTAAAACCATCAACGATATCCTGTAAAGTATATATGTGGGTGACTTCTGCATTGGCGGAAAGTCCGTTGGCATTCATGCTGTTCTCTGCTTCTCCTGTTGCCGTGGCAAAATCGTGAAGCGCAACACGCTTACCGGTATTTCCGTCTACAAATTGCAGAATTCTTCCTCCCTGGGTTTCCAGAGCTCCGTATTCTCCAGCAATAAAATTTTTCCATTCCCAGGCCTGAGAACCGAGGAATATGACACCTCCGATAATGGTCAGTAACATATACCATGCTACTTTGGTTCTTTTCAGGTGATGTCCGGCATCTACGGCAAGTACCATAGTTACGGAGGAAAAAATAAGGATAAAGGTCATCAACGCCACATAATACATCGGAGCGTCTACACCGTGAAGAAACGGGAAGTGGGTAAACACCTCGTCCGCAATCGGCCAGGATTCGATAAATTTAAATCTCGAAAAGCCGTATGCGGCCAAAAATCCGGAGAATGTCAGGGCATCGGACACGATAAAGAACCACATCATCATCTTGCCATAACTGGCTTTCAGCGGTTCATTGCCTCCCCCCCAAACTTTGCCTTCTGTAGCTGTTGTAACAGTAGCTTCCATACACTAATACATATATCTTTTTAAAACTGCCCAAATTTACGTTTTTTTCTTATCTAAAGAAATAGAAAAATAAAATGAGGTAAACCCACAGAATATCCAGGAAATGCCAAAAGGTTACACCCAATTCTAAACCAAGGGTTTGCCCCGGCCCATACTTTTCTTTAAAATGATTATAAATTATAACCAAAAGCACTATTATACCGGCTACAACGTGGGCTATGTGTGCAACCGTAATAGCATATAAAAAGGAAGTTGTAATCGTACTCTCACTTCCTGTAAAGTAATATCCTTCTTCAATAATCTGCGCAAAACCAAAAAACTGAGATACCACAAATGCCACACCGAGCAACAGGGTCGCAACCAGAAATACAGTACCCGCACCGCGACGCGAGCCGGAAATTGCCTTTTTCGCCAGATGAAAGGTCATACTGCTGACGATAATACATACCGTACTTACATAAAATGCAGAGGGCAAACGGAAATCCTGTAACCAATCCGGACGGGTTTTACTTACCACGTAGGCACTGGTAAGGCCTGCAAAGGTCATCAGTATACTTACCATACCGAACCAGAGCATCATTTTCTTCGCCCTGGCGCTCTTTTCCTCAAAAGTTCCCTGTGTCAAATCCATATATAATCCTTCGCTGTTAGCTATCCCGGAAAAACCGGTTGTTTGTTACCCGATTAATATCCGCCTATAAATTTATCTGCCACATACACCATCTGCACCAGGGTAATATAGGACACACTGGCCAGCATAAGCTTCTTGGCAGCCGCATTGTCTTTTTCGTGATACAGACGAATGGCAAAATACAGCATCCCCACTCCCAGAACAGCTACAATTACTGCTCCTGCTACGGACAAATGCAGACTTCCTGTTAATCCTGTTACCGGAAACACAGACACAACGATCATCCAAATGGTATACATAATCACTTGCAATGCCGTAGCATTGTCCTTTTTTCCTGTAGGCAACATATAATATCCCGCCTTTTTATAATCGTCATACAACAACCAGCCTATCGCCCAGAAATGAGGAAACTGCCAGAAAAACTGTATCATAAAAAGGGTTCCGGGTTCTATACCGAATTTATTGGTAGCTGCTACCCATCCCAGCATGAAAGGAATAGCTCCGGGAAATGCCCCTGCAAATACGGAAAGTGGGGTTTTGGTTTTTAGCGGAGTGTACACACTGGTATACAGAAAGATCGAAATAGCTCCGAACATGGCCGTCTTGGGATTGACCATATACAAAATCACAATACCCAGCACTGCACATACGGTAGCGATAATAAAGGCCGTATTCACGGACATTCTCCCGGAAGGGATTGGCCTGTTCATCGTACGTTTCATCAGGGCATCCAGATCGCGTTCGATAATCTGGTTATAAGCATTAGATGCTCCTACCATAAAATATCCACCGATCATCAACAACAAAAGTGCCTTGTACTCTATGGTTTCCGCACCAAGAAAATATCCTGCAACAGAAGAAAAGACCACACTGACCGCAAGGCCTACTTTGGTGAGTTGTTTAAAATCTTCCAGAGCCTGTGCAAACGTTCCTGTTTTTGTCGTAGTTCGTATAGCCGTCTTCATCTTTTCGGATAATCGGGTGCAAAGATACCGTTTAAATTATAAACGAGGAATTTTGACCATAGATATTTTGGAGACCCTCATCTCTGTAAAACGTTAAAATTTAATATTCCGCAGCTGTTTTCCGGCAGAACCGAGTCTATTCATCCAGCGTCATCATCAATTCTTCCCATTCCGCTGTAAGCGCTTTCAGTTCCTTTTTTTTCCGTTCGTAATCGCCGAAAAAGGAAGTGTCATTTACAAGCCTGTCATAGTCGGCCGCCAGTTTGGCATCGGCAGCCTTAATCTCTTTCTCCAGGCCGGTGATCCTGGATTCTACCTTACTCAACCTGTTTTTGAGAGCCTTCTGCTTTTTCTGATCTTCATAAGAACGCCTGGTATCTTTATCGTCTTCTTTCTGTATTTTCTCTGCAGTAGCCTTTTCCACAGCTCTGAAATCGGACACATTACGTTGCTCCAGAAAGAAGTTAATATCCCCGAGGTACTCCTTGATCACTCCTTCTTTGAATTCGAAAACAGAATCGGTCAGTCCCTGGAGAAAATCCCTGTCGTGAGAGACTAACAACAATGTCCCTTCAAAATTCTGCAAGGCTTGTTTCAAGACATTTTTCGATTTGATATCCAGGTGGTTCGTTGGCTCATCCATGACCAGCACATTAAACGGATCGAGTAACATTTTGCATAACGCAAGCCGATTTCGCTCTCCACCGGAAAGCACCTTTATCTTTTTGTCCACATCGTCTCCGCGGAACAAAAATGCACCGAGCATATCCCTGACCTTACTCCTGTTGGTATCGTTTGCCGAATCTTCCATAAGTCCAAGCACGGTCTTTTCCCGTCCAGGTACTCGGCCTGGTTCTGTGCAAAATATCCCAGTTGCACATTGTGTCCGAGTTTTACATTCCCTTTATGGCTCAACTCCCCGACGATGATCTTGGCCAACGTAGTTTTGCCCTGTCCGTTTTGCCCGACGAAAGCTATTTTACTACCTCTTTCCACCAGAAGATCTATATTTTCGAGTACTTTTTTCTCCCCGTAATGCTTGGCAACTTCTTCGGCTTCGATAACCACTTTTCCGGGCTGTACGGACACCGGGAACTTTACATGCATCACACTGCTGTCCTCTTCGTCAACCTCCACCCGTTCGATCTTATCGAGCTTTTTCATGAGCGATTGTGCCATGGAAGCTTTGGTAGCCTTTGCCCGGAACTTCTCGATCAGCCGCTCTGCCTGCTGTATCTGTTTGTCCTGGTTTTTCCTGGCATTCATCTGTTGTTCACGTATCTCGTTACGCAACACGAGATATTCCGAATACGGTTTGTTATAATCGTATATTTTACCGAGGGAAATCTCTATGGTACGGTTAGTCACATTATCGAGGAACATTTTATCGTGAGACACAATAACCACCGCTCCGGAATACCGCTGTAAAAACTGTTCGAGCCAGATTATAGACTCGATATCCAGGTGGTTCGTAGGCTCATCGAGCAACAGCACATCATTGCTCTGAAGCAACAACTTGGCAAGCTCTATCCGCATACGCCATCCACCGGAAAACGTATCGGTGAGTTTATCAAAATCTTCTCTTTTAAAACCGAGTCCCTGAAGCACCTTTTCGGTATCTCCCTGGTAATTATACCCTCCAAGGATCTCGTAATGATGAGTAATATCGCTCAGGTCTACCATTAATTGATGATAGCCTTCACTTTCGTAATCGGTCCGCTCGGCGAGCTTACGGTTGATGTCATCGAGCTGTAATTCCAGAGCCTTGATCTCTTCAAAAGCCTGATAAGCCTCTTCGAGTACGGTACGTCCCTGAATAAAATCTATATCCTGCTTCAGAAACCCCACACGTACATCTTTATCAAATGCAATGACACCTGTATCCGGACGCATCTCGGAGGAAAGCAGTTTCAACATGGTTGATTCCCGGCACCGTTTTTCCGATAAGTCCTACCCTGTCTCCAGGATTGAGGCGAAACGACACCTCTTCAAAAAGAAATTCTCCCCCGAAGGAAACCGATAAATTATGAATATTGAGCATGACCTGTTATTTCCTTTTCTATTTTCGTCCAGGATAATCTCCTCAGAATAAAAAAAATACCCCAAAGACAATCGTAGCGTAAAAGCTATAAAACACACGACCTGAACTTACTTTATCTAAAAATCGCTGCAAAGAAACGTATTTTTTTCGGGCCTGCGAAGCTACGCCCGTCCCAAGGGTTTATTAATAATCTTATATTTTGTAATTTTGATGCAGTTTTCAGTAAATCCCATCCCCACATGTTAAAAAAAGGAACACGCTTATATAGCATTCTGACAGGCACCTGCCCGAAATGTCAGCAGGAAAGCATGTATTCGTACAAAAATCCATATCCCCCTTCCAAGACTTTAAAAATGAACGAAAAGTGTTCGCATTGCGGCACAAGATACAAAATAGAACCTTCGTTTTTCTACGGGGCAATGTACGTGAGCTATGGGGTAGGGACAGCTTTTGCAGTGGCGGCCTTTGTCATCTCTTTCCTGTTTATAGGCACCGGACTAAAGACAGCTTTTTTTGCCATTATGGGAACCCTTATCGTATTTATGCCCGTAATCATGAGCTATCCCGAAACATCTGGATCAATTTCTTTATTAAATACGATCCGGACGCAGGAAAAAAGACAAAAGATCCAAAAATATCCTGATCGCGGGGTCACCCACTGTAACGGGTACGAAACCGATCGATATTAATTTCCTCCTCTAAAGGTATTCCTGCTTCGATAAGGCGAAATAATTGTTCGGCCATGTAAGGTCCTGTGAGTGTACCACGGGTTCCGAGCCCGTTGAGCACGTACATATGCTCATACTTTGGATGCCTGCCCGCAAGCGGCCTTCTGTCGGATACCGTAGGTCTGATGCCGGCCTCCTGTCCTATCAGTCGGTACGAGCAGTCCAAAAGCGGCTTTAGTTTACCGAGTAGTTCTTCTTTTGCTCTTTCGGTGGTCTCATTGGTTTTATCCTGCCAGTTATAGGTAGCACCTACTTTATATACATCTCCACCGACGGGAATAAGAAATACAGACGATTTCAGGATAAAATCTATTCCCAATCCAGGGGCTTCGATGGTTAGCAATTCACCCTTTGCCCCCTGCAAAGGCAGGTAATCGAAAAAGGGATTGGACAGCATGCCGAAGCCTTCGGCAAAAACGATATGCGCTGCTTCGACATCCTGGTATCGCACCTTATCGTCCTGAAATTCCAAAGCGTTGTAGACCAAAGTTTCCTGCCGGAGTTTCCCTGCCGCGAGCAGTTCCCGGGTATAGTTATCCTGCAGGGTCTTTACTGCAATCCGCCCGGTATGCTGTACTTCTCCGAAACCATGCGGAGCCCTGACATGAGGATTATCGTTATGGATCATTCTGACTGATAAAAAATCGGACAGCACTGGTTTATCAGCTGCCTCGAACCAGAGGTTTTGTTCTTCTACAGAGGCAAATTTCCGGTAAACCGGCATGGGATATATCAACTGCCCGGAGAACCTTTTTTCAAGTTTTCCGTAAAGCGATATGGCTTTCGGCAACTGTTCCGCAGCTTTCCACGCTGCCGTAAAACGTTTCAGAACAATGGGATTATAGACCCCGCCTGCTACGGTAGAAGATTGCTGCGAACCTCCGTCAAACACCATAAATTCCTTACCGTGATCCCGAAGCTGCTCGCAAAAGGCAATACCGGCTAATCCGAGACCTACTATAATATAGTCTGTTGTCATCGCACAAAAATATAAAACGCCCGGACAGTACGGGCGTTTCTTTGAGATTTTAGAATATGTTTTAGAACAGTATCATTCGTTTTTCCATACGTCCTGTTCGAAATTACGGATCTCCTCTTCTATACGCTGCGCCTCCATGAGCTGAAACATCGCATTATCCGGAATGTAATCCCGGATCTCCCGGTCTCCATAAACGTTCTCTTCCTTATAGATTACCGCATTGAATCTCCTTGCATTCAACAGGTGATCAAAAGAGATTGGAATTCCGGAATTGGAAACATTAAATGCCTTAGCCTCATGAAAAACCTGCCTCGAACTCGGGTACCATACCCAGAAAAGCTCCACGAGGTTAGAACCGTCATCTATACCTGCATCCATAAAATTCACATCCGGTGCCACTGGAGCTATCCCCAGCAAACGATACTTCAACTCTCCCTGCCGCTTATCGAAATACCAGAGTCCTTTAATATGGTATTCCACGATATCTGCAGACGACAGATCACGACGGTCGATATACATTTCCGAGACCTGCTCTCCGGCGTTTATCTGTTCGTATCCGAGATCGGTCGTGTCTACTTTGGACAGCGTAGCTTCCAGCTCTCCGAAATTTCGTTTTTCGGAAAAATAAGAATCAGAATATATATCCTTGATCTTTCCGTTTTTGATATTGGTTACCATCACATCGTAAAGCGACTGCCTGCCCGTGCTTCCTCCTGAGCCGTTTACGGGATAATACAAAGGAAAATTAACCCTTTCGTTAAGATCTATAACTTCCCAGACCATTTTGGACCACAGGATATCCCGCTCCTCTACATAGCCATATTCCAAAGGCACATCCGGCCCGGCATTTTCCTGAGCCTGAGTTTTTTTACCGATATCTTCCGCCTCTTGGCATTGAGAATATTTGTCTGTCCACTGATATTCCAGGTCATGAGCAGTATAACAACAGCTAAAATCCCCCTACAAACCATATTTCTTATCTTTTTAATTTAGTACAAGACCCGTAGTCCTGTAATTTAAAACTTTAACATTTAGCCTCAAAAAACTAACAAACAGGTGATTAGAACCTAAACCAACCTGAACGAAGTAATCTCACCTCGAAAAAAGTCATACACCATTTACGAACATTAACTCCACAAAAAGCATATTATTGTGCAAAATAAATCTTTTACCTCAATAAAATTTCATTTCACAGGATAAAGAATGTAAAAATAATCTCAAAAAGACATTTCAGCGTCATATCTTCCTTATTTTCTCAATTCCTACCGGCAGATCGGGCTATAATTAAAAAATTACTATATTGGCATTGGAAATAGTGGATCACCCCTCGTAAAGTATAGACAGATAACCCCATAATGTTAAATCAAAACGATGTATCCATGAGAGAAAAATACCCCATTCTACTAGTTGACGACCACATTGTCATACAATTTGCTATCTCCCGAATTATCGAAGATTTTCTTCCAGGAGCTAAGATCACTTCTATTGAAGATTTCTCGCAGACCATTACTATTCTGAAAAAGGAATATTTTGAACTGATCATTCTCGATATTGACATCCCTAACGGTATCGGCACGGAAATGATCAGTGTCATACGCTCCATTTCACCGGACGTTAAAATTCTGATGTTTTCTGCCCTGAGTGAAAAGAGATATGCTATGCGATTCATCCATGCGGGTGCAAACGGATATCTTCACAAACACAGTTCTAAAGAAGAAATCGAAGAAGCCATCACGGAAGTTATCAACGGAGACACCTATGTAAGCAGGTCGGTCACAAAACATTTTTTACAGGAATCCTCACTACAACAGGGTAAACCTGTAAAGAATCCGCTGAACAGCCTGTCTAATCGCGAACTCGAAATTGCCAGGCTTATCGCAAAAGGAAATGGTAATCTTGAGATCGTGAACATCCTGGACCTGAAGAAATCTACCGTGAGCACACACAAAATGCGTATATTCAAAAAACTGGATATCAGCAATGTGACAGAGCTCATAGAGATCTTCAATTACTACGATGCTCCTGTTTTTGCAATCTGACAAAAGACCGGGCAGACCAGAAATTAATTCAGGCTATTTTATCACATTCGTTATTGCCATAACGACCCTTTGGCGCATATTGATGCATTTCTGCTCTCTATGCGCCATTTTTTCATATAACGAGACTTTCCACATTACCGCCTGCCTGTCAATTCTTATCCGGCATTAGAACAAGTTCTACATCGGTGCCGAACAAGTACTATAGACCTTAAAGCCCAAAAGACAAGCTTCCTCCATATTTTTGGGCATAAGGGATTACACGATATATCTCCCCCAAACCAAAAAAGTTCTGAACCATTAAAACCACGCTATCCGGTTTTATGCACTGCCCGTTTCAAGTTGTCCGCTACGGTAGTAACATTTCGGGTATTTCCCGGCGGATCACTCTCATTTTGCCAACAGCGTGGTTTCAGAACTGAACAATGAACATAAATAACCTATTGAGAATACTAATAATTCTTTGTTATGAAATATAATACTATCGAAACAACCAATGAATGTAATCCCGACATCACCCTAAAAAGGGATTACAATGTAGACGTCACTCTTCTACTGAAAAAATTGAAAAGCCACCTTGGCATTCACACCAACATCGAACTGTCGCGCGTGCTCGATGTGAAGCCCAACACCATTTCTACCTGGAAAAGGAGAAACAGCCTGGATTACGAGCTTATTATCTCGATCTGTAATATGCTCGACATTGACCTCAACACCCTTTTCTCGAACGAATATACGAGAAATCGCACCGCAAACAGTATACTGGCTATACCTATTGAAGCCCACTACCAGTATGTATCGAACTATCAGAAAGATGATTTTCTGGACAAAATGCCTAAATGCAGTCTTCCTTTTGCTTTTTCGAACCCGGAGACCAGGGCATTTCAAATGGCAGGGGTATCCATGTCCCCTACATTGCGTGAAGGAACATATGTCATAGGAGAAAAGATCACCGACCGCAACAAAATCGAAGACAGCTCGGTTTGTGTTCTTGTCAGTAAACTGCGAGGCATCCATATCAACAGGGTGATGAAAGATTCCAATAATCCTTATATCCTCAACCTGATGAACGACAACAGTAATTTCCCCAACAACATTGTAATGCCTATCGAAGAAATCACCGAGGCATGGCAGGTAACCAGCACATTGTCGCTGGAACAGGTGAAAAAGGACTGTTAATTAGTAATTGGATATCGAGACAGAAAATTGCCCCAGCATGGAAGTAAAAAGTGTAATACCCGAAAACGACAAGATTATTGAAGTATTTATTACCCGGCATTCCCAGAAGATATACAACTTTATTTTTTCCAAAGTACTGGACAAGAATATTACAGAAGACATCTTTCAGGAAACTTTTATAAAAATGGTCAAAACCCTTAAAAAAGGGGAATACAGTGAGGAAGGCAAATTTTTGTCCTGGGTTATGCGAATAGCTCATAACCTGGTTATAGATCATTTCCGGCAGACACAGCGAAAACGTATTTTTCGGAATTTCGAGGATTTCAGTTTTTTATCGGGTATTGAAGACGGATCTCCTGATGCGGAAAAACACCTCATCCGACAACAAACCGAAAACCGGGTAAAACGACTTATCGAAGAACTCCCGCCCGATCAGCAGGATGTTATCATCATGCGGATTTACAGAGATATGACTTTTAAGGAAATATCCGAAGAAATGGGTGTCAACATCAACACGTCTCTCGGAAGAATGCGTTATGCCCTGACCAATCTGAGAAAAATTGCGAAAAGAAATAACATTTCAATTTAACCAAACATCACCAAACACATGCCTTACATAGAAGAAGACGACCTGATAGCTCTTCATAAAAAAATCGAAAGAGAACAGGACTCCAACCAGAAATTGCTGGACCAGATCCAGGCAAAAACGAGAATTATGACAAGAGTTTAAAGACACGGAATGCGGCATGGATCGTCACCTCTGTACTGTGTCTTGCTATTATAGGTTTCGGATATTATTTCAACACGGAACTCTCTGCAATGGAAGATTCGTACGCATCGTGTTACAAGAAAAATTCGTTACTCCTGAAAAGTGCGGACAGTACCGCGCTGCTCAAGTCAAAAATATTCAGTCTGGAAACCGAAAAGAACAGGCTACGGAAAGACCTCGACAATCTGAGCACCTCCCCATCTCCGGTTTCCAGGGACTCGGTCTATACCGTTCAGGTGAAAGCTTTTGAACGGGATCAGATCCCGCTTCAATCCAACACAAACTTTATCTATACGCAAAACCCCAACCTTTTTATGCTTTTTGTATCGGTATATTCGAGTCGCCCGACGAAGCCCGCATCCTGAAAAAGGAACTGGTAGGTATGGGATTTGACGATGTTTTTGTAGCCCTCTATAAAGACGGGAAACGCAACAGAATTATCGAAGACTGAAACGGAGCTTCGCGTTCCGGTACTTTTAAGCCTCCTTTAAAACCCGGATTCACCGGAATACATCATTCAACGGCCTATTAAATATCAGGCCCGTATGATGTATCCCGGGTTTTTCTTTTATCCGCATTTCAATAAACAACTAAAAATTTTTCGAATGAAGCCATATATTTTATGTATTACGATGATAATCTTGGGCCTGAGCAGTATTACCGCTCAGTACAAAGAAATCGTATTCCCTTCTGAAAAACTGGGTGAAGCACGTGATATTCTTTTACACATACCGAAAAACTACGATGCCAAAAAACAATATCCGCTCATCCTGGTCCTGGATGCCGACTATCTTTTTAATATGGTAACAGCCACTGTAAATTTCTTTGTTTATAATGACGAAATGCCCGAATGTATCGTCGTGGGTATACGACAGGAAGGACGGCGAAACAGTGATTGCAGCTATAATGAAGACACCGGATTTCCGAAAGACAAGGGCAATAACTTTTTTGAGTTTGTGGGGATGGAACTGTTATCTTCCCTGGCCAAAAAATACAACCTGTCCGGTTTCAACACCATCATAGGACATGGTCTTACAGCTAATTTCACCAATTACTACCTCTTTAAGGATCATCCCCTTTTCGACGCCTACATCAATATCGAGCCTTCATTCGCTCCCAATGTAGAAAGCTATCTTTCAAGTCGTCTCTCTACCCTGGTGTCGCCTCGTTATTATTACCTGATGGCCGCCCAAAAAAACCGAAATCCGGAAACAGCTACCCGAATATCCGAGCTTCATACTACACTTCGGGCTGTAGCCAATGATAATCTCCGGTATAACTTTCAGGAAATCCCGGATTCCGACACCTATACCGTAGCCGGTTATGCCATTCCGAGAGCGTTGTACAGTCTCTTTGAACGTTATCGCCCATCGATCCCGAGCAATATAGAAAAGAAATCCTGGTGTACGACAAGGGGCCTGTCTATAAATATCTGGACGACAAGTACAGGGATATCGGGGAAATGTATCATATATCCAAAAAGATCCGGTTAAACGATATTATGGCCATTTACGCCGCTGCAATGGCAAAAGAAGACCTCGAAACCATGGAAAACCTTGCCAGGCTTGGTAAAAAGGATTTTCCGGATCACATGATCGGGTATTTTTTCGAAGCAGAATACCACGAAAAAAGCGGGAATACCAAAAAGGCACTCCGGACTTATGAGAAAGCCTTTCTCATGAAAGAAATTGATTTTATGACCAAGGATATGGTGCAGGAACGAATATTTTCCATCAAAAAGACATGGGATGGTAAATGAAAAAAGCCCCTTTTCCGGATGAAAAAGGGGCACAAAAACTTTTTGGTATTCTTGCACGGTTCTGTGCTATAAAGTATCCGGACAATTATCGAGTTCTTTCCGTATTCTTTCGACAATCTCCCTGAATTTTTCTTTATAAAAATGTTTTGTCTGTTTAAGACTCTCATTTTCCAGCACTTTTTCTTCTCTTTTATAACTTTCGGCAACCTCAAAATCAGTTCCGCAGGAAAAAGCTTTTATGATATCCACCGCAGCACTTTCTATCTGATACAGCCCGATCTCTGCTTTTACCATAAGTTCCTTCTGCGTATCGAGCTCGAGTTGCCGTTCTTGCTTCAGGCGTTGTTCGAGCAAGCGCTGTTCCGTCAACTTTTTTTCCAGTTCTCTCTGCCTGGCCAGTAGTTCTTCCTGCTCTTTCTGCAGGGCCAATTGCTTCTCGGCCAGTGTCACTTCTTTTTCGTACTCCACTTTTTTCTCCTGGTTGAAGTCTTCTTTCGATGCCATCGGTTCTGCTGCCGGAACAGGATCTCCGGCGGCTGTACAGATATCGAGGGCCGTGATGAGTTCTTCCAGGAAAGCACGGGCTTTTTTCACATAAAACCTGCCTGCTTCCCAATCTTCGGGGTCCATTGCCTTTTCCAGGTTCTGCTTAATATCGTATATAATATCACCTGCCTTATCACATCCACAGCTTCCCAATTGCTGTTTAGCTTTCTCTATGGCCTCCATAGATCGTTTGGCATAATAACGCTGATGATCAAAATTATTTGCTTTCAGCGATTTTCCGCTATGCGAGAATGCGTAAGTCACCGCCGAATAGAGGCTGCTGCAATCTGCAAAAGCAAAAAGGGTAAACATCATAAAAATAAAACTGAGTATATACTTCATCTGAGATAAATAGGTTTGACTTTAAAATCGAAATAACAAGATACAAATCGGGACATACGGATAACTACCATCCTCCGGTATTGAGGGTACACTTGCACTCTCCTATTCCCTGAAAGATATCCACTCCGAGGGTGATCATATGCGTCCCGCTATTGTAACCGAAAATGGAACTGAGCGCCACCTGGTACGAATATGCCGCATAAAAGTTGTTGATCTTAACCCCGGCCATCGGGCCTATATTGAGGGGGTCCAGAATCTGGTCGTTGAGAAAACGATAGGATATACCTGCCCAGTAATAATCTTCGAGATCGTATTTCCGGAATTTGAGATTGAAATCGGTACTGGAGCGTCCGTCACTCTCGAAAATCTGGAAATATACGGAAGGCTCTACCTCAAACTCGCTTCTCTTGTGCTGGCGGAACCTGTAACCGGCATATACATAATAATTACGCAATATATTGGGCTCGGTCACTGCAAAATCGTCCGTGGGCTTATTCAGCAGATTAGCTGCATTAAGACTGATGTAAAATCTTCTGTACCGGTATAATACCCCGACATCAAAGTTGTGATTGTTTACCTGACGGTTACCTGTAATCCCGGGATCGCCCGGATCGAATTCCGAAATATCTATTTTGAACTGATTGAAATTGTAGGAGAGTCCGAAAGAAAGGAAATTGTTTTCATAGGGGTCAATGGTCAGATGGTGCGCATAGGACAACCTTCCGCCATACTGACGGGTATAACCGTTTTTATCGTTGAAAAAGGTTATACCTACACCCGAACGCATGCCAAGGCGCACATCTCCCGCAACGGACTGTGTATTGGGCGAATCCTTTATTCCTACCCACTGGGTCACCCCGTTGGCACGTATCCGTATATATTCGCCTATACCTGCATACGTAGGGGAAATCACAAATTCACTATCGGCAAGATACTGGGTATATACCGGCAGGGTCAGTTCCTGGGCACAGACTTTAACCACAAAAAGTACAGCCAGTATGCATAGTTTTTTTCTCATTTGTTCCTGTTTTTAGACTTCGCCCCAGGTTCTCGCAACACAATTCCTCATCTGAGCAGGAAGTATCGGGTTTTGAAAAACCTGGTAAGAAGACCTTTATTGAGCTCCGAATTTTATAAGTTTTCTTTCAACACTATCCGTCCGGAAATACCCACCGTAGCATTACAGGGTACAGATCGAGTATTTCCGACAAACGGTGGCTTCATTGTTTATCTGTACAGCGTAAAATGTCCTACGAACTCCCTGTTATCATTCTCGCCATTGAGCTTCAGGGTATACCAGTAATCACCCGCAGGTAATAACTTTCCCTTGTAGACACCCATCCAACCGATTCCCTGTGGCAATTTGGCCAGTTCTCTTCCGTAACGGTCATAGATAATGACAGTCATGTGGGGATAGGACTCGGAATTACGTATTTTCCAGGTATCTTCATAGCCATCACCGTTAGGGGTAAATACATTAGGTATTTCGATGTCTATAAACTCCATGGTTATGGAAGCTGTTGCCACACATCCGTTGGCATCTTCCACCCGGACCGTATACACTGCCGAATGGTTGATATCATAGGTGTTGTTGGTTCCGAGACTGATGTCGTCTACATAATAACGATACCCCCCGCTTCCACCGGTCGCGATCGCCGTGATCTGGTTCAGCCTTTGTACTTCGAGTCTCAGAGCCAGAGGTGCTATTTCATCGATCGTGAACGAGATACTTCGGGCACATCCGTTGGCATGCAGTACTTCTACGTTATGTATCCCCGGGCCGAGGTCTCCGAAAGTATTTTCTGTTTGTCCGGCTCCTCCGTTCAGGCTGTACATCACGTCTGCTGCTACTTCATCCCGCACGTGGATAGTCACGGTATTGGTTGCAAACTCGCCTTCACAGCCATATACAATCTCCGCTTCCGGACTTATGGTTACAGGTGCTTCTAAAGTAACATCCATAACATACTCGCATCCTTTGGCGTCCTTCACATAAATAGTATGGGTTCTCCCTCCTTCGAGACCGGAAAATTCCATACGCCCTGTTACAAAAATGTTCTCACCGTTGAGGCTTGTAGCGTAAGGTCCCGTTCCGCCGGAAACACTGATCTCTATATAAGCATCCCGGTCTCCTTCACAAACTTCCTCCTGCCGGTCTGTTTCCACGGCCCTGAGGGGTTGTGAAGGCTGACCGATAGTTGTGGACACAGAGACCGTACAGCCTGCCTCATCTCGCGCTATAAGGGTATAAGGACCGGCCGGAAGACCGGAAAACACATTGGAAATCTGGAAAACATCTACACCTTGTATGGCATATTCCACGATGCCTTCTCCTCCTGTGGCCTGCACAGTGATAGCTCCCGTTTCTTCTCCGAAACAGTCCACATCTGTTATTGCTGCTATTTCTATACGATCCAGCGGTTCTTTTTCTTCAATAACAAAAGAAACACGCTTAGTACATCCGTTAGTATGTATAACATCTACAGTATGTGCACCTGGGGTCAGATTTACGAAAGTCCGGTTTGTACGCGGGGTTCCACCATCAAGAGCATAGGTAACTCTCGTCATTTCATCCGGATCAGCGATCTGAACGGTTACCTCGTTTTCAAACGAACTGTCCCGGCAGAAACCATATAGAATTTCAACCTCTGGAACAATATCCACGCCTTCGGGAATGGTTATGGTCTGGTAAGTCTCACAATCATTACTATCTTTGACAAAGACGACATAGGTTTCGCCCCCGGCAAGGCCTGTAAAGTCGAGCTGGCCCTGCTGATAATTATTTCTTCCGTTAAAGCTCGTAAAATAAGGAGCCGTTCCACCTGTTATCGTCGCTGATATCGATGCATTGGCATCATCTTTACAGATCTCCCCGGTATAGGAAAGAGCGGCCACAAGCTGATCGGGTTCGGTGATGGTCAGTTCCAGTCTTTCGAAACATCCTGCTTCATCCTGTGCAACTATCACGTAAACTCCTGCGGTGAGCCCATCGAACTCTCCTTCTTCGTGAAACTGATTCAGGTTGGGAGAGATCGCATATTTTACTGTTCCGGTTCCGCCGGAAGCGCTCAGGCTGATTCTTCCTGTAGCACCGCCATAGCACAGCACATTGATGAGATCTGCGTTTATGACCAGAGGGTCCGGTTCGGTTACACGTACAGCATCCGACACCTGTTCACAATCGTCACTTTCCACCCTCACGTAATAATCGCCTGCCAGTAGTCCATTGAACACCCCTGTCGTATTTTGTCTTCCGGTAATGGGGTCCTGGTTTTCGTCCAACAGCATATACACATAGTTGCCTAACCCGCCCGTAGCTGTAGCCCGAATGGATGCGGTGTTATCTCCGTTACAATTAACATTTGCTGCCGTAAGGTCGAGATCGATATGAATAGCTTCGATGGCATTAATGGTTACTTCATTACTCAGCACAGGTTCGCAGTTGTTGGCATCCCTGGCATAGAAACGGTAGGTTCCCGGTCCTACGGTAAATGTATCTGTTGCGGTGTAAGGCCCGTTGATATTGGCACTGTATGTGTACGGCCCACCGTTACCTCCTGCAGCGCTGAGACGAATTACGGCATCTTGTTCACAACTAATAGTACTTTCGATCTCCAGTGTGGGCACAATAGGGTCCGGCGCTGTTATCGCTATGGTTGTAGTCGTAAAAGTACACCCCCAGTCATCTTCTACCGTAATCGAGTATATACCGCTACCCAGATTGCCAAAAACAGGAGTGTTATAGGCATCTGTTGTACTTTCTATCGTTATACCGTCTGTGGCATAGCGATTGAGCCTGTACACATAATTCCCGGAGCCACCGGCAGTATTTTCAGCTGACAACTGCACATTGGTATCTCCGATACATTGCAGATCCGTTCCGGGATCAGCAACAATATCCACACTGATAGGATCGGGTTGCCGGAGCTCAACATCGTCAAATCGCACCATACATCCTCCTGTATCCCGGACCCAGACCTGATATATATTAGGTGTCAGTCCCGTAATGTCCCTTACGTCCGTAAAATCAGCTGCTACCGGGGCCGGAGCGGTGATGGGGGCCACATAATACGTATGATCTCCCCAGCCACCGGATGCCAGTATGTATATCCTCCCTGTCGGCTGCTCGCAGGTAATCGGAGTTACATGTACTTCGGTTTCATCTTCGATATCACCGCCTGTAGGTTCTGCGATTCCAAACGCTGTTGTGCGGGTACAACCCGGCATATCTGTCTGGCGGAATTCCACATAATAGCTTCCCCCTCCCAGATTGATCACGGGAGTTGCCCCATTGACCGAGTTATGGGTTCCCAATCTTCCGGTAGATGTACTGTCCGACGCATTAAAGATCTCCCAATCAAATATACCTGTGTATGGTGTATTGGTCATTTCAAAAGTTACAGCCCCCGATTCGGTTCCGGGACATATTACGTCATTGAGAATATGTACACTAATATCAAAACCTTCCGGCTCGGCTACAGTGTGTGTCACGGGCAGCATACATCCCGTATCCAGGTGCCTCACCAGGAAAACATAAGATCCGGGAGCGAGGTCGGCTATTGTCGTACCGTACGGTTGCCAGTTATTGGTATCGGGATCTCCGTCTCCGTTGTCCAGACTCCATCGTATACGGTTGGTATTTCCAGTTGTTGTCGTTACCCTGACCGATGCTGTTGCTCCGGAGACACAGGTGGCATCTGTTGTAGTGACCTCCGCAGTCAGTATCATATCGAGTTGCGCTATGGATACCGACCGGCTTCCGATACACCCTTCGTCATCATATACATTTACCGTAAAGTCGCCTCCGTCCGTATCGGACCAGGCCAATTCGGCAGAGGAACCGCTCTGAACAACATTTCCGGTCGTACTATCCACAAATTCGTAGGTTACATAATTTCCGGAACCTCCGGTGATCAGTGAAGCATCTACACGGATATAGGCTTCTTCCGGATTGTTTCCCGAGTTGCACCCGAAAGGTGTTACCCATACAGCCGCTACCGGAACAGATACCGGAGCCGGCTGCTGAATGACAATATCGGTTATTACCGAAGTACATGCGTTGGTCCCCGTGGCTGTTACGGTATAGTTGCCCGGAGGTACATTTTCGAAACCGCTGTTATCCGACATCAAAGACACCCCTGCAGGCATCGGGTTCAGGGTATAGGATAACGGATTGATTCCGTTGTCCGTAGCATACATCCTGATCATACCGTCCCGGGCACCGTTACAGCTTATAGCTGTTGAACTCACGGTAAAAACCGGTGTTACGGGATCTTCGATAGTAAGTGGTATAACCACTTCACATTCCGAAGCAGTCCATACCGCATTTCCGCTGACGGCATCATATACTGTTATGGTATAATCACCGGCAGAAGCTACGGATAATGTAAACGGATTGGCACTTATGATTCCCCTCGGGATAATAACTTCTCCGGATACTTCATATTCATAATTTCCGGAACCTCCCGCGGCATGAATGGTAATCTGGGCATCTTGCCCTGCGGATGAACAATCCAGTAATTTGGTGATTTCCGCCCCGGCCTCAAACAAAGGATATACCTCTACACGTTCGGGGCCTGCAATACAACCGTTACTATCTATAACCATGATATCATAAACTCCCGGTACGACATTAGCGAAGATTCCTCCGTTAGCCGAATAACTCGCTCCTCCGTCTATAGAATAATTATAGATTCCGGAACCTCCTGTTGCGACAACTTCCATGCTAAAAGGGGAAGCACAATTGTCAATCGTAACAGAAGAAATTTCAGGAGCCTGAGAAACACTCAGCACCTCATTACCTACATCTGCCGCGCAGCCGTACTGGTCCGTAACGGCTATAGTAACACCTACCGGTAATGCCGGGTTCACAACTTTGTCGTACGGAATCCGGACCGGATTTTCGGTACTGACGATATCTTCTGTGAGGTTGGTTCCGGATAAGGTGTATGTATAACCTCCCCATCCACCTGTAGTTCCGGACACCTGTACAAAACCCGGTGTGTTACAGCTTATATTTTGTACATCCGTACCAGTAATAGTTATAGGACGCGATTGCCTTATCAGTACATTACGACTTGCTCCGTAACAGGCATCTGCTCCAACGGCATCAACCTGGGTTACCACCAGGTAATACTCTCCCGGAGCCAATCCGTTTACCTGTACATCCATAGGAGGAGTATAGGCTACAGGACCTCCGCTGTCCTGTACTACATTATCACTATTATCCAGCAATTCCCAGCGAATATTGTTTTCGTGAATACCGTCCTTATCATCTACGGTAAACGTGATCTCTCCATTCTGTTCTCCGAAACATGCCGGCACACTCTGATGCGTTACTTCGGTATCGATAAGATCATATTCGCCATAAATATCTACATCGTTCACCCGTACACATCCTGTATTATCCTGTACGTAAAAAGAGTATGTTCTACCTGGCACCAACCCGGTGAATACATGCACATTCGGCGGGGTATTCGGCGACATCCAATCTGCCGGGGCAGGAGTATCTGACCCCTCGGTCACCGCAAAGGTATACGGAGGCTGGCCGTCTGTCCCTTCTACCGTAACCTGGAAATCACATCCCACAGCTTCCGCTACGGCATCTATAACCAAACTCACCGGTGGGAAAGGCACGTCAAAAGGATCTTCAAAATCTATGCGGCACACTCGGTTTCCATTTGTATCAACGGTTCGCATAGAAGGATATAGACGGGTCCCCGAAGCGTACCCCCTGAATTCCGGGTCGGCGGACCAGGTGATTCCATTGTCAACACTAAATTCTACAGTCAATCCGGGGTATGAAGGATAGTTCGCAAACAGTACTCCGAATTCATCCGGATCAGTAACATCGCAATCCGCGGGTAAAATAGCCTGGATATCTGCCGTAAGCTCATCGGGTTCCTCCAGGTTTGCGGACTGAGTTTCTTCACAACCATATCTGTCAATAACTTTTGCGGTATATGCCCCTCCGACCAGATTGGTAAAAACCCGGGTAGTTCCAGCAAAATTATTAACCACATCGACAATATTCCCATTATGATCTGCGATCTCAATAGTAAACAGACCATCTCCCGAGGTTATGTTTACCGTAATCGTACCTGTTTCTCCATAACAATGCGGTGATTGAGACGTTACATTGATTCCGAGATCAGGTGCACGGTTTATCGTTATGGTTTCCAGGTATTCACAATATTCTGTATCTCCGTTGTTATCCCTGACATGCACATCATAGTCTCCTTCATTGCCAGTCGTAACCTGGAAAGTCGCTGACGCAGTAAAATCTGCTGCCGTAACATTTGTCCCTGCCGGAACAAATGCATAGATATAGTTTCCTGAACCACCGGAGGGTTGTACCTCAATTGTTCCTGGAGTACAATTGATATCTGTGGGTGTGACCACCGCGGTAAGTTCTTCTCGGATAACCACGGTCTCGGGATCTGCTGCACATCCTGCAGCATCTCTCACTTCTATAATATAAGTCCCGGAGGTTAATTGTGTAAAATAATATCCCTGGGCAGTGGGCGGATTGGGCGTTTGCCATGCGCCTCCGTTAATTCGGAACTGATACCCGCCATTTCCGGCATCTACATCAACAATGATCTGTCCGTTACTGTCCCCGTTATAGCAATTGGATGACACTGCCGTAAACGCTAACGGCGTAGGAGCATCTATGGCTATATCTGTATCGGAAGTACAATAATTTTTGTCCCGGATAAGAATGGTATGTATCCCTGATCCAAGGTTATAAAAATCTGCCGTGGTTCCGGCAGCTGTCCAGTTCACGCCACCATCAATACTAAACTGATACGGCGGTACTCCTCCCTGTCCGCTTACCATGATATCTGCGCCGGTATTACACGTCGCCTCTTCTGTCAGGCTTGCGGCAACTTCTACCGGATCAGGAACACTGACACTTCTTATCAGGGTTTGCTCACAGGCGTCTTCTGCATAACGAACCCTTAATGACACTTCATAGGTGGAAGTATTTACCGGTGCTGGTACTGAGACAGGTGTGTTCATCTGGTTTATCCAGGTCACTCCCCCATCCACACTATAGTCGAAACCGGTTGCCGGATTATAATTGCTTGCGGTAAAAGCTATTGTTGTTTCCTCTTCATCATTGCAATACAGATCTGCCACATGAGTAATACGGGCTTCAAAAGCTTTTCCGTTTTCTATTTGTACCGGAATATCTATTGTTCCGGGACATTGCTTTGGTACCTGATAAACTACAATATCATCCAGCGCCAGGTCATTTCCGTTGACGACAGCCGAATTGGTACGGATCACGATATCGAGCTCAGCATTATTTCCCGGGTTCAGGGGAATTTCAAAGTTGTGCCAGTCATCATCTCTCGGAATATTGGAGGTTATATGTTCTGCAACGACATTGTCGTTATTATCGACCAGTTGTATCACAAGGTTCGGATCTCCGAGCCCCGGATCGGTATCGGACCTCAACAGGTTCAGTCCCCAGAGTGAAACGGTGACGTCCCGATCCGGAATAATATCACGGACGGTCCGTCTATATACTATACCGCCTACACCGACAGCTGCTCCTACATTGACGACCAGCATCCTTCCCCCGGCATTACCGGTATGGTCGGAAGGATTAAGCCATGTCCCATACGGATAGGCTATCGTATTGGTAACAGCGTACTCTCCGTCATTGATCTCCGGGTTAGAGTTGGTCGGACAGTTTGTCCCTAACCCCGTTTGAGGCTCAAAACAATAAACGTCACCCATATAAGCAGTGGGTACGGTAGGGCCTGCTCCGAAAGTCTCTATCATCAGCGTACTGGGAGGGGGTGGATTCTGTGTAATATAATGTACGGTAACCACATGGTTACCCGGGCTGATCCCGGTAAATACATTGGAGATACTGTCAGGCGTATTAACTACGCCGTCTATAGCGTACCAATAATCATATCCGGGTGTAATATTATCAAGGTTAACAGTGGCTTCCGCATGACCTTCGCAATCATAATCTCCCACAGTGATCGTTGCGGTTGGAGGTGTTAGTGGCGCAGGTACTTCTACCTGCATGGTGTATGTACAGCCATTGTCATCTCTTATGTACAAGTTGTGGGTTCCGGAAGGTAAATAACCGGTGTTATTACTGCCATAGGTGATCCCCCCGTCAAAACTATATCGGTATGGCGGGCTTCCCCCTCGGCATTCACTACCCTGGTCTGTCCTCCTGCATTAGCATCACATTCTATGGTTTCGCTTACTCCCGAGGTAGCAGTCAGCGGTGCATCGGGCTGAGATATGGTAATCTGGTAGATCTCCGCTGCACAACTGTTGCCTCCTCTTGATTGTGTCACCGTCAGGGTATACGCACCGGGAGGCAGTTCTTCAAAATTGTTACCTACCCGGTATGCGGCGGTAATATCATTGCCGTTAACATCTTCGAGCAGATACGAAAAATCGAATCCGCTTACCGGTGTAAACATCACCCGTATTCTTCCGTCATTTTCTCCGAAGCAGGAAATATTTTCATGTTCAACGTCATAATCCAGTGGAGGATAGTCCTCTATGGAAACAGCACCGGAATAGGCCTGGCATCCATTGGCATCCGTAGCTACGAAAATATAATTTCCGGCAGTATCGATCACAAAATCCCCGTCGGACTGATAATCTGTGGGATACTGCGGATTTTGAGCCGTACCGTTTATACGGTATATGGCATACATATACGGAGTGCTCCCCCCGACAGCATTCATGCTGATGATCCCGGTACTGTCGCAAAATATATGTTGCTCGACAGAGGCGGTGAGTTCCAGGGGGTCGAGCTTGTCTACGGTTACAAAGCCATCATCCCAGTCCAGGGAACAGTCTCCGTCTTCTGCGGTTACTTCGATATGATACGTATTCGGATCGTTAATCCCGGAATAGGTAAACCTGTTATCGTTAGTCGGGCCGTACGTAGCAAAAACCGTACTCCCGTCTGATTGGTTATTCGGTAAAAATACTGAGGCCCCACTTCCTCCACCGAAATGTCGATGCTTCCGGGTCCGCAGGCAGAAACAGGTTCCGTATCGATGTTTACCGTAAGGTTACGTTGCTGAACAACCAGGTTATCCAGGCGGAACACACACCCTCCGTCCACATCTACCTGCCGGATCTCTACTTCGTAAATTCCGGCTGTATTGACATCTATGTCGTTGTTGTTTTCCTGCCATGACAGGATCTCGACACCTCCGTGGAGCCAGCGATATTCATATCCTGAAGGGACATTGCTCACCGTGATATTCCCCGGGTTGCCACAGATCATGTTTTCCAGTGCCGCCTGAGGGTCAAGGTCATTCGTGTATACATTAAAATAAAACCTCGAAAAGCATCCTCCCGGGTAAGATATTACCATTCGGTATTGCCCGCTCCCGTCGGAGCCTATTTCATATTGTGCTCCCGTAGCTACCGTATTCCAGGTACAAGACGAACTCTTATTGGCACATACCGCATCGCGATCAGCAGGTCCGCAGGCTCCGTTCTCGTTCAGTTTTTGCCACTCCACATTCTCTACGTTGACTATTCCGATATTTATAAGTCTCCGGTCACCTAAACCACAAAGAAAAAATTTCGGGAGGCTGCTTCCGTCATCCGTACAGGTTTCAACCACATCGGCTTCGGATAGCAACGGATTGCTCTGCACAGTTCCGAAAAGTTGTACATTGACAACTTCATTGAGATCCGGGCATAAGGACCCGTCTGCGGTTTCTTTAAATACCGTATAGGTCCCGGGAGTATTTACGGTAATGCTCTGTGTATTCCCCACAATAATACCATCACTGTTTCTCCAGGTATATGTTTCAAAACCACCTCCTGCAGTAATAGTCAGTTCTCCGGCACACAATAATTCATCTCTCTCGAACGTACATACCGCGGTATTGGCCAGGATATTTACAGGAACCTGCTCTCCTTCGTAACAACTGTTTACACCGCTAAGACTGGGATCTTCGGTTATCACTTCTCCACTGTCCACTCCTGTATAGGTGGCAAATGCCTGGTTTCTGATTATATGCGAACAGGCCTCGGTAAAATTCATGCAATCGGTAGCGATGCTCACCTGAATTTCTATCCACCCTACAGGATCACCTGCTTCAACGAGATTGTCATTGACGTTAAAAGTAATTTCGCCCTGAGCCTCATCGTGGATCCAGGAAACCCCGTTACTGGCTGTGATATCGACATTGGCCCGGGCATTGACCGGGAGCAGATCGCGAATAGAAAAATCACGGGCATCATCATTTCCTATATTCTGAAACTCGATCCTGTATATCAGTGTTTCACCGAGATTCACCTCCTGGTTCGACATATCGTTACCCTCTACATCCCTGATATGCTTTACCAGACGAATGTCGGGCATAACCACCTCGGCACTGAACGCACTGAAAAATGGATAATATGCATCCTGCGAAGTCGTAAACCGCATAGTGGCTTGTGTTTCATTATTAGCCAGCATGTTGGTAATATCGATAATCGTGGCATCATATCCGAGTGTATTACTACTGTTCGGAACTCTGTCCAGAAATTCCACATCATTCCGGGATATCCTTGCATTGAAAAGTTATTGGAGGGGTTCAGGTTATCACTCACAGTCTGAAAAGGACCACTGTTTCCACCCCTTAACAGAAACTGGTCGTTATTAATACCCCGATCCCCTTCCAAAGCAAGCGTCATTAGATTGGCTCTGACCGGTCCTACCGGATTGGTACGAAAACCAGAAACTGGTACATCTACACTGGATTGCCCATCTCTTGTGATTGCGGCAAAACCATCGAAAGAGGTAATGAATTTTGCCGGAAGTGCCAGGTCTTCATAAACAAAAAATATCGTCCAACCTCCTGAAGCTCCACCGAAATAGTATTTATTTCCACGTCCTACCCGGACATTGGCCAGCGTATATTCGCCTTCCGGGTTATCCAGATCCCGGACATGCTCAGTAATATCTACAAAACAGGCATAAGGTCCGTTATCTTCATCAAAACCCGAAGCGTTATGTCCATCGAAAATAACTTCCCGGTAAGGTCCAGATAACCGGATGATCCCGGCAACTGCAGCTTGACCTGGTCTATGCGGCGTCGCGTATTGTCCGAACTGGTTTCCGACGGGTACGTCCCCGCCCAATACAATCCGGCATACAGTATTTTGTAACAATCGTCACTATCGGTAATAGCAAGAGTAGCTCGACTGGAACTGAATGTAGAATTATTGCCGTCTACATCGATATACTGCATGTTAAAACCATCGTTATTGTCGTTTCCGTTATAGGGATCATTAGGACCGCCACGCCAACCGGACTCCCTGCTGATCACATTATTGGAAATCATGGTCATATTTCCGCGGATTCTGTTTTCGTACCGGACCTCGAAAGGTTTCAGGAATTGCCCGTATATCGCGGACGTCCCGGCAAACAGCACATACAGTATGAGGACAAATGACCTTAAAGCTGTACTATTTTTCATCATGTAACTATTATTATTTGAGTTTGATCTGTTTTTTTTGATGGAAAACCTGCACGGGAAATCATTTGCTATCCAGAATACGGATCTCAAGCAGGTTATTGTTCACTCGCCGTTTTGCTCCCCCCGGGTAATAGGAGGGCCTAACAACTGTTTTTAAAGAATTTAGGGGCTTCATCTTTTATTCTATTTTAATAATTATCGCTTTGGAATACATAACATCTACAGGGTATTACCTTGTTTTCCCGGTCTCATTTTCGGGATATGATTTATCACTCTACGAGCCTCATCTTCCAGTCGCTCATGAGGCGCCCTTATACGCATCACCGTAACTTCTCCGTCCGTACCTACCTTGAATTCGACGTAAATACCCTGTATCCCGGACAGTCCTAATCCGGTAGCTACAGAAGCACGGAACCTTCGCTGGATCACCTTATCTATCCCATTGGCAAGGCAGGCTTTTCGTTCTTCGTTATTTCTCAGATCTTCACACCCCGGGAAAACAGGTACGGACTCAATAATATCCACCGGGATATATGTATTTTTCACACCGGACCTGATCTCTCCTCCGGCAAGAGGGAGATCTAAACTCGTCTCCTGCCCTTCTTTACTGTTTTCATCCTGTTTTTTGATTTCCGGTGTTATTTCGGCAACCTTGATATCTTCGGTTTGCATTTCGGCCAGTATCTTGCTTTCCATTCTGGCCAGTACGGTATCGGCATTTTTCACCCGAAACACCCATACGCCACTGTTGTTCAACTCCCTGGCATGTACCTTACGCTTGTTAATGGCTTCTTCCCAGGTATCGTATTGCTTTACAAATACATAGTTGAGTCCGTTTTCAGGATTTTTAAAAGAGCTCGCTTTCCATCCTTTACTACGTAGTGTCTCGATATATTTTTTGAGATTCGACTCGTTCTTAAACACATTGGCTATAATGTAATACCCGTCTCCCACATCCATAAGTGTGGCCGTCTGTGTACGGATATTTTCCTGTTTTGCAGCTGCTGCGAAAAGAAGATCCTCGATATCGGGTTCCTGGTTCTGTAGTGCTGATATTGCTTCTGCCTTTTCTCCTGGATCAGCGTGTCTTTCTCCTGTAGAGACTGAGCAATAGCAGATGACATCGATTTCTCCGCCTGTTCGATAGAATCTTTGATTTGTTTTCTGCGTGCTGCTGTCAGGCGCGTTTCTCCCAGCAATTGGCGTCCCAGACCACTTTGTTTCCGGTCGGTTGTTGTGTACTATCTTTATCTTTTGTATCTGCGGGTTGCGCAACCTGGGGTAATGGCGAAACAGGAACCGGGGTCTTGCCGGTTGTTATATTTTTTTCTTCTTTGTCTGTAGTGGTTTTCTCAGCTAAAACGTGTTGAGTTGTGATCGGTATCCCCTCATTTTTACCGGTCTTAACAAGAGGTGTCCTGAGCTCAGGCTCACGTATTACAGGTCTTACAGAAGGGCGCTTCTTAGGATGGGAAACATATCGCGGCTGTGCTTCGGAAGGCTTAAAGGCATAAGATACGCTGAACTCGTGTGTAGTTCCGAAATTGGTGATGTTTTCATTTAACCCTTTCTCTACAGTATATCCGATAGCGAGGTGCCTGGTAAGATGAAATCCGATGCCTGCCGCAGCTCCGTAAAGATCTTCGTATCCCACCTGTAACCAGCCGATTTTCGGGAAATTCATAATAAGGCTCGCGGAGGGAAAGAAATCTTCTCCCGTTTTTCTGGCCCTGACCATAGTTGTCATTTCCCCGTCTTCAAAAGCGCCGGTGAGCATCTCCATTTTCAGGGTATGCATCAGGTGGGCAGTGATCGTCTTTGTCGCATTGTCATTGATATATGACTCATAGTTCGTCAGGTTGAAATTCACGAGGTTCCCGGCAAATACACCTACATCAAAACTTTTGAAACTCAGATTGAGCCCGGGATGAAATGCAATCAGAGAACTGTTTTCCATATTCTGAAGCGCAGGATCCTGGGTTTCGGCAACAAAGACATTGCCCCAATTGATACCACTGCGGTAATAAGTGACATTCATTCCGAAAGTGAGCGTGCTGTAATCTGCTACCCGAACCCCATACGCGTAATTGGCAAGAAGCCCGAAATTATCTATAACGCCTTGTCCCTGTTGGAAAATACCCAGGCCAAAACCGGTGTTATCATTGATCTTCCCTGATAAACCGGCCAGTGACACTTCGGGAGCGTTATCATATTCCGCCCATTGATTACGGTGGTAAAACTGATTGAAGTATTCTCCGGGCCGAGCGCAGAAAATGCAGGATGGACCAAATACCTGTTGAATTTCAAAAGGTTTTGTGAAGGTATATCAAAAGCAAGTACCGGACCGGTCTGTCCGTCTTCCTGCCCCAGGCAACCGAAAGTATATAATAATGCTAAAAATACAAGGGGTAGTTTTCTTGGCATATTCTCAGCGTATTAAAGTTATGGTACCCTGGCGGATGACTTCCAGACCGTCTTTGAGTATCCGGTAATAAAAAACGGGTTTGTTCAGGGAATATGTCAGGGACGATTCCGGCCAGTTATTCTGATATTCCATAGTTCGAAGTACAATCTTTCCTTCTGCATTGAGGATAACAACTTCCACATCCGGTTAAAGGCATAAATATTGGGAAGCACCCAATAATCATTTATACCGTCGTTATTGGGGCTCACTACATTGGGGACGATATACATGTCCTGAAACGCTACCGTAAATTCCCTGTAGACCTCACAATTACCGAGATAGGCCAGTAAGTAAAATTTCCCTTCTTCATATAGCGTAATAGATGCGATATCTGATATGAGTTCATTTTCCGAATTATACCACGCATAGGAATCACCTCCCGATACAGTAATTGTCTTTGACGTCCCTTCGGGCAGAATTATACGTTCCGGTGAGTCGACCTCTATGACTGATTCATCAAAAGGATGTATAATGAGTTCGTTGGAAAACACGGTACAGCCGTAAGCAGATACTCCAAGCCGGTATGTCCCCTCCTCTTCGATATTGAGAGCAGTCGTATTTTCTGAAATTTTTCTCCGTCCTTATACCAGGCATATGTATAGTCGGTATTTCCCGTCCCCGTCGTTATATTAATGGTAATGGCTCCTCCGCAAAGTATATCATCCGAAGCTTCTATAGACACCGTTTCTTCCAGTCTTATTTTCAAATCAATAGCATTGGACACCATCACTTCATCTCCTAACGTGGCCTTCAGCGTATATAAGCCATTATCTGAAGGTTGATTTATGGTCAGTGAGGTTCCGGTTCTGCCATCGAGGTAGTTATTGTTTCGATACCACTGGTAGTTAAATACATTCCTGTATTCTTCATACACATCAACGGAACTGCCATCGATTGTTTCGGCAAAATACCACTGAGCACAAGAGTTGCAGAAGCATTCTCGCAAGGGCTGTAACGTTCACCGGGAGCTATGATAATGTAAAATTCTGTGGTTCAGAAACCCGGATTTCCTGTGAAAAAAACTTCGAGTTCGCATCCGGAAGTTTGTTTGACTTTTACCTTATATACTCCGGGTTGACTTATAACTAAAGGGCGGCCTCTTCACCTGCAATCGCTACATCATTCTTGTACCAGGTATATTCGGGAGCATTTGCTGTCGTAGAAACATTCACACTGATATCATTTCCTGGAAATAAAACTACTTCCTGTGGAGCATCTGTCGTAACCGAAACTGAAGGCAAAGAAACAGTTACCCGTTTGATTCGGAGACACACCCTCCGGAATTCTCTACACGCAGATAATATTCCCCGAAGGGTCGGACATATCCAGAGCAAGTTCGGGACGGTACCCTGCAGCGCCTATCTGTTCCGCGTCTTTGAACCAGGTATACATAGCGGAAGTATCGTCAAAATCTGCTGTGAGTCTGGGTTCATCATCCGGACATACCTCCAACGCATTATCTCCGTTGTTAATATTCACCTCCAAAGCTGCCCCAAGTGTTACATTAACAAGGTTAGAAGAGGTGTCGCTCGAACAATACTCCCCGTAGTTCACCTCTGCATAATACGATCCACCCTGGCTGACTTCCAGTGAAACTGTGGTTTCACCGGGAATCTCCACTCCATTCCTGTACCATATATAGCTATTCTCATCAGGATAATTATGTACGGATAACTCATAGGTACCTCCATTACACAATGCTACGTTTCCCTCGACCGATCCGTTAATCACATTGATGGTCAATGGACTTAATACATTTCTGTAATATGCGGAAAACCTATCGCTTGGCGATCCGGTTCTTTGAGGACTTGTACTCCGCACCCTTACCCGATATTCATCACCGGCTATGGTGGCAGGAAAACCGAATTGGATCTCGAAATTAAAGCTGCCGTTCTTATCAGTAATCCGGGTAAGCTCCGTACTGTTGGAAAAATCTCCGTTAGGATCGGACAGTTCAAGTATAAATTCGTTCGAAGCATCTACCATAGGAGGATCCCATGAAAAACCTATCTTATAGGTATTGAAACCAGCCGAAGCACATGGGTTTTCAAACTGCAGTGTCGGTTTGTAAAGTGTTTGCGCATACGAAAAACTACCTCCCGCCGATATAAAGAAGAACAGAAACCCTATATATATTTTAGTAAAATGTGGTAATTTTTGGTCCATAGGCATTCTTTTGATTTGGGATTTTACACCACTGGAGGCTTCATTGTACTTTTGTAAACAAAACCCGGTTTTACCGTTTACACATCTTTTAAGATAAAAACCCGGCAGGCCCTATAATGTCTGGAAAATTCATACCTGTAAACCAAAGCGACACAAGCACCTGCCGGGACAAGCTACCAACAACTTGATTAACCCTTATTACTACAAAATACAACTGATGAAACTTGTTGTTTATTTGTATTTGTAAAAGTATCGGTCGGGCCGGAAGTTTGCCCCGAAACACCTATAGAATTATTTCTAAGCAACGGTAGAACTTATTCTATCTATTTGTAGAACTTATTCTAATAATGAGAAGTAGAACAGTATGTAAGTAAACAAGAATATCTCTCCAAAAACAACAAGACTTTATAGTAGCCGCCATCACATAGTATATCTCAAAACGGAAAAAAGTAAACTGATTTCAGATAAATAACCGGCATACCACATACCGATCGTAGTTGCAGACAACAACCTTGTAAGAAAAGTCACAATGATCGATCTCCTCCGGTGGGCAACACAACACCACAAGCACCCACCGCAGAGAGATCCTGATAATACTTAAAATAACGTTCAATGAACACTTCAAAGAAGGGATTGGGCATAATCTATATATTAAACGTTCCGGAAGCCTGGCAAGGAAATCCGAAACAACATATACTTTACCTTGCCATACCCCACCCTTCTTCTGACAGGAAGAACAGAAACAATCTCGGCAAGGTAATATTGTTATACCCCACAGGCACGGAACAAGGAACATACCGCTACAACCTCGTTCCGAGAGCCAATTGGGGCGACTGAAAGGCTTAAAATACCAAAGGCAGGTCTACAAACCGTGCAAACCTTCTTTTATACAACCTAAAACAAATTATCAATTCGGCAACTACGAAAATCAAAAACACTCAAAATAAAAACCGTACTTACATCACATTTCCGATTAGAGCTATTTTCAAAATTTGAGATTCGGCATGTTATGAATTTTAAACTCTTTTAAACTATTAAGCAGGAATACTTTTTAAATACAATTCCTATTTAGAGTCCCTACAAAACTACATTTTATAAACTATTTCGAACCTGGAATACTGTAGAACAAGTTCGAAATTAAAATAGAACTTGTTCTACATATTTTTAAAAAAACTATTTTTGAAATTTAATGGCCGAATCAATTCAAATTTTCCGAACGCCAACCATGATTAATACTCACTATTTTTAACCTTAAACCGTAATTTTCGTTATATTATACCTTATTTACTAAATAAAAATCAACCAAAAGCCATTTTATATTTATATAATAAGAATTACAGTTCCTGAATCTATAACTAATGAACATTAAAAAGTCCTTACTCATGCTCAATATAACCATATAAATTAAAGCTACCCCCATGAAAAAACATCACAATCAACCACTTCAGAAGAAGGTGAAATCACTTTTGAAGTTCCCGAAGTACTCGATAGGCTAAAAAAGCACCTGAACATCCGAACCAACACAGAATTATCAGATATTCTCGAAGTTAAACCCAATACCATATCTACCTGGAAAAAAAGAAATACACTCGACTATCCCGTATTCTTTCGGTATGCAAAACATATAGTATTGATATAGACAAAATCTTCTTTAACAAGGAATCAGACCTGGGATCTCCCCGGAACATGAACAATACCAATTCGGAAAACGCCTTCAGTGTAGTTACCGGAGACATGTATTTTCAATATGTTTATGAAGCAGGCAAGCAGGAGTTTATCGATTCCCTTCCGAAATTCAGCTTCCCTTTTATATCAGGAAAAAAGTCCGGGCTTTTCAGGTTATCAGTTCCTCCATGTCCCCGATATTGAAAGAAGGAGATTATGTAGTCGGAGAATATATCGGTAAAGATATAGCTAAACTCATCAATCAGAATATTTATATACTCATCAGTAATCTCAAAGGGATCTATATTTCCAGAATACAAAAGGATAATTCCGATCCGGAAGTTATTCATTTAGTAAGGGATAACCAGCCCAATAATAATTTTTTCGAACTGGAGATGACACGTTCTGAAATTATCGAGATCTGGGAGGTGACATCTGTTTTCTCGCTGGACCTGATTGGCAACACCCGAAAGAAGGGGTAATGCTAACCTAAGATCTTTTCTTATCCAGGCTATCGTCCTCAAGTTTTTTTCGGAGTTCATCAAATTCGCTCTTGCTTTTTATCCGTTTAAGGATGTCATTATCCTTAGGAGTTCCATGTCCTCCCAAATTCCTGCATCCAATATTTAACCTCACCTTCAAGGGTGGGGTCATTCATAATTTCTGCAAGCGTTCGAATTCCTCACGAGAAAGTGTATTTTCTCTGAGTTTTTTCAGCAATATATCTATTAATGCTCTATGTCGGTTCATCAGCTAATCTTGTTTTTCCTTCATTTATCCTCATGCTACAAAGGAGACCGGGAACGATCACATTTTATGCAAAAACTACAGGTGTATCCCAAAAAAATAATCACTACAGAAAGGAATCTGAGACACTCTTGTAGTAGTTTGATATCCGAAAACCATTTACCTGCCGCCTAAATCCCCTAAGAAACTAAAATCAAATGTTCAAAGGTACGTGATCTTTTTTTTGTCTCCTCCTTTTTTGAGCTAAAGCTCCTTAAAATATCAAACACAGTTTTTTTGTAATAGGATGTTTTTCGAGTAAATAATGATCTCTCTTTATCCTTCTGTACCAACTATAAAATATTATAAATCTCAACCTACCCTAACAAGAATTCATTAACTACAATTAAAAAAAATTGCTAAATTGCTTTTTCATTGAACTCGTCTTGGGTTGTTTCATTTAGGCGAACCTGCCCTTGCGCCCGCGGACCTGTTCGCTAAAACATCCCACCAGGCTGTTTTGTAACGCTCCGCCCTGTGCCCAGATGAAGGCTTTTTCTCTCCCCATAGCTATGGAGAGAGAAAAAGACAAAATATGGGTGCAAAAAAATGGTTTTGCAGTAAATTATGATAACTCAAGACGAGTTCATTAACTTGAAATACAAAATCAAATATTTTTCTATCCGGAAACTCCAGTTGGCAGGTAGTAACATCAGCCTGCATATTATAAAGTAATTTTTCTGATAATTAGCCTGACCAAGATGTTTTCTATGATAGTATGCTAAAATTTATTTCTGATATTACGCAGGAGGAATTATGTTTTGAAGGATCTTAGCTTAATTCGGCATACGGACACATTTATTGTCCTTAACTTTAAGCTTTTTTTGTACAAAAAACTTATATTATGTATTTTAGCTTTCCGTATTTTTTTTTTAAAATGTCATATAGAAAGGCTACCTTTTCATCGGTTTTACATCTATAAGAAAGAAGATCATCCTCCTGCTTGTTTTTCCTGTAAGTTTCAATTTCAGTCTGCCATTTAATAATTGCTTTTTTCATGCATAACGAATATAATAAAAAGCGAATACGAAGTATTAACCGTATGCTCCTCGAAGTAGCCAGTGGCAATTTTTCATATCGTATTGAGAGAACAGAGCGAGACGACGAACTGGAGGCTCTAATTGTTCTTGCCAACATGATGACAGAGGAACTGGAGGAGTCTATCCGGCACCAAAACTACATTAATCTCAACGAATCTTACAAATATATTGCCCAGATGACATTTGTACTCGATGAGAACTTTCGTGTACAGAGCATAAATCCTATGGCTTCCGAAATGTTATTGTATCCTGCGGAAGAAATTTTGGGGCAGATCATTACTGATTTTCTGGTGACCAATCCCGTGAAAAATGGTTGGAGCTGATGAAGCCATTATCAGTGGTGAACAGGATAACCACACCATAGAACTTTCCTTAAGGCAAAAGAATTTTTTATCGTACCGGCCGTATGCTCGGTTTCTATTCTTACTGATACCAACAGTAGAAGAGCCATTCTGGTAACAGCCATAGAAACGGTGTTGCGAAGCTCGGAAAGAATACGGGACCTGCACAACAGGGTAAATAATGAAAATGGCCCTAACGAAAATAATCTTCGGATCCAGCTCACGGAAGCTGATGTAGCGAAAATTGCTCAAGCCAAAGATTATCTTACCTCAAACCTGAGGGAGATTAATCTCTCCCTTAAAGATCTGGCCCGAACTTTGGGCACTAATGAGTTCAAACTTAAATATGGGTTTAAAGAGCTCTACGGCACTACAATTTTCCGGTTTGTACAGGACGAAAGACTTCGCAAGGCGAATTTACTCGTTCAGCATTCCGAATTGCCCTTTAAGGCTATTGCTGAAATGACAGGCTTTAAAACTGCTCCTCATTTTTCCCGGGTCTTTAAGGATAAGTACGGTTGTTCTCCCAGTATTTTCCGAAAGCGCTCTTCAAATAGTACCGATTAAGTTTTCTTCTCTTCCTTCCCGATATATCGTATTTCAATGAGCATAAAAGTGTTGATGTAATTAACATCAATTATTATATATGACAAAGAATATCTTTCCACCGATCAGACATTCCTCATGTGCGTCACTTATTTTCTTTTTCGGGCCTTGATCCAGTATTTTTCTAAAATCTCCATGACGTCAGGCTCTTCACCATGACGGTCTATAATACCTTCCAGTATTCTTAGTTCTATTCGGGTAATGGTGTCGTTATCCAGGTTATCCAGAAGAGATCGAAGTTGTGTTTTATATTTCATAATTATTAAAGGTTTAATTTTCAAAGTGTCTTTAGGGCCTATAGCTTATACAGATTGTATCGTCTATAAGTAATACACGTGAGAGTTGGTTGCGTCCTATCGGAGAGGTGAAAAAAATTGTATAATGTACAGGCAGCTGATCTTACATATCATGCTCATCCGAAGCCCCATACACTGTCAGCGGGTTTTCGCAGGCTTTTTGCCCAAGAAATTAATTTTTGTACTATGGTAAATAATAGTGGGAATATTGTAAAATAGGAGTGAAAATAAAAAAGCGGAACTCATAAAAAGTTCCGCTCAGACACGTATAAATCTCTTGCTAATTCAAATTTTGAGAACAAATAAAGTGTTGCGAGATTTTATTTTGTGCTTAGTGTCTATCTATTATACACCAAAGCCCAACTAAAGTCCCGTCTTCTATCCTTCAATAAAACTGTTATATCTAAAAAGACCGGATGAGATCTTCAGAGCGCTTATCCGTCATGTTCATTCAAATGATTTTAACCTGCTAAACGAATAGTAGCAGGTATATTACCAATGAAAGAAAATTTTCTATGTGAGGCCTCAAATGAGATTTAATGACATCCATAGTTTTCCATAATGATTTTTAACCGTTTTAGGGATATTCCGAGTATTTCGGCAATTCTGAGTTCGTTTTTCCTACTTCTTTAGAGAGGTGGTATATCAGTTTCTTTTTTTCGGAAAGGGTATCAACAGCCTTGTCGATGATCTGCTGATATTCTTCAAGCCTCATTTTATGTTCTATCTGCTCGTATTGTGCATTGATATTGTCCCATAATTCCTGCTTAGCCGATTCTCTCCGGAAAGCGTCGCGGAGATGGTTAAAGGTGAGGTTTTTGGCAATGGTAAACAGGAGTGTTGTAAAGGTTAGTGGCTTTATATCCGCTCTCTTCTGCCATATCCGGATAAAAACCTCCTGAACAATCTCATCAGCAACGTAAGTTGACTTTGCATAGGAAAACACAAAATAGTATACTCTATCATGCAGAATATTAAATAGCTTTTCGAAGGCTTCCACATCACCTTCTTTAACAGCCCTTACAAGCTTTATATCTACTTTAGGCGGACCAAAATTACTCACTTCTTTTCTTTTCTGATGGTTCATGATAATCTGTAATGACACCATACACGATGGTCTGAAATCTTCACAAAACAATAATATTTCATGTCTTTCCTCACTTGGAAATATCAGAAGTAAAATCACATACTTTTGATAACGAACCCATAAGGAAAGGATCGTACTTTATCGATATCTGATAAAGGTACAGGAAAAATCCTGAAAAATATTTAGGTTGCTTATAGTTTTTGCTGACCAGACAAAACCTTGGAATTCCGATCGTTTTCTTAAAACAAGAAGCCTGTCTCCTTAAAAAATGCCCCGTAAAGTTGCATTTTCAATACCGGAAACCGCTCAGGTATTCACCGAAAAAACACCCGGATATATTTGATTTTACGTATATTTACGTTTTAAGTTACCGGATTTATATATCTGCATAAATCATCGTAACACAACAAATATAAAACATTTCGTTTAATTATAAAATTATACGTATATATTTTCACCAAACGTTAACTTAGCCATGGATAGGTCTTTAATGCTGGATCAAATAAAATATCATTACCAATTCAAAAGAGATTTGGATCTTGCCGAACACCTTGGCGTAAAACCGCAGGTGTTATCCAACTGGAGAAAAAGGAACTCCTTCGATGCAGAACTTATTTACACCAAATGCGACCGTCTTAATCCTTCCTGGTTACTTACCGGGGAAGGCGAAATGCTCAAAGACGAACTTCACGGAGCACATCCGGTAAGCGAGGAAGGGAGTGCGTATGTCCTACAGGAAAAAATTCACGCTATGGAAGGTCACATTGAAGCCCTGAAAGAGGCAAATGCTGCGCTCAAAGAAACTAATAATGCGTTAAGGGAAACCCGGGAAATATTTAAAAACGGATAGAGGAATTGGAAAAGCGCTGTCTACAAACGGGGCAGGAATAACAGACTACACTTTTGTCTCCATTCCTTGTATCGGGGAGTGGGCAGAACAATTTCCCAAAACACTATTTTTACAGTTCAAAATAACTTTTGGCCCATGATAAAAATAGAAAGAGTAACAGGTGCTTCTCCCGCATTTGCACAATTGATCCGCCATCTGGATGCAGACCTCAAGAAAGAGATGGTGAAGAACACTCCTTTTATGCACAGTTCAATAAAGCGGATACGATAGCGCATGTTGTGATCGCTTATGACCATGATACTCCCATAGCATGCGGAGCATTAAGAGCCTATGATAGAGATACCGTAGAAATCAAAAGAATGTTTACAACAACAGATCACAGAGGTAAAGGCATCGGATCGCAAATCCTGAAAAACCTTGAGAAATGGGCCAGCCAACTTGGATATGCGCGTTGTATACTGGAAACCGGTAAAAAACACCGGAAGCTATTGGGCTCTATCGGAAAAACGGCTATGTCATTATCCCCAACTATGGGCAATATGCTACTGTAGAGCAGAGCTTGTGTTTTGAGAAAAAGCTGTATTGATTGATGCCTTGAGCCTTTCCTTAAGGCCTCTTACAGCAACACCCCATATATAAAACAAGTCCTTTTCTTAAATATAAATTTTGGAAAAGGACTCTTTTTGCCAAATTTTTTTCCGGAATTCAGACTCCTTCCAGAAAATCACTTATAAAATCCTGAACCGCATCAAGAGCTGCCTGCATGTGAGAGTTCACGATGTCTACAATACCTTGTAGCATCCCGAAAAAAACTCCCAGATCCAGACCTCCGTTAATCTCATGAAGCTCGGATTCGCTAAGCTCGGTTACTTTATAATTTCTGAGATCTTTCATAATCTGTAGTTTACGTATAACTTATGTTCAAAACGCCGTGCAAAATACGGTATCATCTCTGAATACCGTTTCTGTACGGCGTTTATCTGCTTTTTACTACAGATCGGTAATTCCACCGATCACTCCGAGTGTCAGTTCTACAATACTTCCTACAACAGAAACTATTCCTCCTACCACTCCGGTAACTGTACCGAGTACTCCCGTAAGCACGTCGAGAACTCCTCCGATGTCGAGGCCTCCGTTAACTTCTTGCAACTCATTGGTGTTCAATTCCTGAACTCCGTAATTTTCTAAACTTTTCATAATAAATAAGATTAGGTTAAACAAAAGATTTAGGGAACCGCTTATTCCTAATGATGAATAAATCGTTTAGTTATGCTAATTTATCAGTACTCCCTGTATAAACCTTGCAGTTTACTCTTTTTTATCCCACAAAATCTCAAAAATAATCTTATAAATTATAAGTTTAAGACTACAAAATTAATGTTCAAGTAAGGTTTTTTCTTTGAGCACACCATAATTCCCATAAAGATTCAAGACTGTAGTGTCAAACATAAATTTATTTTTATATTCCGTATTTATAAGGGTTTGATTGGCATATATAAGTGCGGCGGCTATACGCTCCCGGTCCTCTTTAGGTACAGGAGTACAACAAAAACACAGTTCTTCACCTGCTTTCAGAAGATTTTTCCACACACACCACTTTTCGTGTATGTTTATACGCTCTTTAATATTGTCTGCTCTCCCAATATAAAGCAAATTGTGCAGTACGACCTTCCTCTTATCGGGATCATGGGAATAGCTCAATACTGCATAAATACCGGAATATGAGGGAAGCCCTTTACTGTCACGCTCTCTCCAATAACCTTCAAACGTCAGTTCAAATTTTCTTTTTGTCATGGGTTTTTGGTCTTTTGGATTAGTTTTTCAAACCTAAACCAATAATAAAAAAAATCCTAATGGATTTCCACAGATAAAAAAAGCTGCCTTCAAAATAATGGACTTTGTCCTTAAATTCCCGAAGAAAACGGAACCCCCAATGTATTCTTTACCAGAATACCCCGACTCCGGGCAGGACAAAACAACGTATTTTAAAAGACAGCTTATTAACACTGCTTTTTAAGTATCAAACCTATAATAATCGTAAATCTTTCAGAATAGTAATCAGATGTACCGTGGTATTGGCATTAAATCTTCCTTAAGCTCTTTAAGTCTTTTTTCTATGGAACTTCTGCTACTTGGCGAAATACCGTTTTCTTTAAAACTTTTCTCTATCTGCTCTTGCGTATAACCATTGGCCAAATGGGTCAAAAGTGTTACTTCGTAAGACCGTAGCGTTAGAAAATTTTTTCCTTTCAAGGCTTCCTCTACACGGTCGGACAGATAGCTCTCGCCGACATATACCCTTCGGATGGCTTGCTCCAGATCTGAGAGGCCGCTTCTTCCTTTACATACATAAGCCTTTATCTTACCGCTATTCCATAAGGCCCTGACAGTTTGTGGATGATCCTCTATAGAATATACAATAACCTTTAGTTCCGGAAACTCCCGGGATAGTACAGCAATCAATTCCTGTCCCGATGTAATATGCTGAACACGATGGTCGGGCTTAAACGAAAGGTCACAGATCAGCAGGTCAAAAGGAGAGCCATCGTATGCAGCCTTTCTTGCTTTCAATAGCGCATCATCGCAGTAGGTCGCATGACACACTTCCGGAATGTCCAATGCCCGGAGCACTGAAGACAGGCCCTGATTAATGCTGTCTATATCTTCGGCAACTAATATTTTCTTGAACATAGCATAATTAAGTTAGTAGGGTAACTCTATTTCGGCTCTGAAGCCTTTATCGGTATCAAAGGTAATACATCCGTTTACGAATAAAATACGGTTTTCCGTATTCCGGAGTCCATTCCCGAATTTTAACATTTCAGAAGGTATACCTATCCCATTATCAGAGTAATTTATTTTCAGCACTTTAGACGTGTTCAAAACGTTATACCAACAAATGTAGCGCTACTGTGTTTTTTCATATTTGTCATGAGTTCCTGCAATACCCTGTACAGCACGATCTTTTTTTCCGCAGTAATTTTAGACCACGGCACATCATCAAGCCCCAGGATTACGATTTTGGTATCTCCCGGAGGATAACTTCCCAGCATAAAGGCCAGTTCTTCGGCAAATGCAGGCCCGGTGTCTATACGAATGCTCTCTCTGGATATATCCCGCGTCATGTTGTATATTTTCTCCAGACGGTCCAGCATTTCTTCGTTAGCTTCGTTTTCCTCCATCTGTGTCATTACATTATAAATACCGTTGGCCAATTCGTCATGAACCTTTTTGGAAAGCCTGATTTCGGTATTGTAGATAGCTTCCTGTGTTTCCCGGGAAATTCTGGCCTGCTCCCTGGTTTTTTGTAAGGAACTCCATAAGTAACCGATAACAGAAAGGCCTATAACAATAGTGATCAGGATTAGATTCTCTGTTTTCTCATTTCTCAGGAGTATTTCCGCCTTTTCTTTTGCCGACTTATATTTGAGTTTCTGCTGCTCTTCACGGGTATAATCATACTTAATCTTACTGAATGCATTTTTAGTCTGTAAACGTGCTGTCTCTATACTGTCATTCAACATCATATATTGTGTGGCATACCTCTTTGTATTATTTTCTTCCGTCAGGTTTACCAATCTCTTAAGCGCATCCAGACGGTCTTCCGAATTATGATATGCCGTGGCCACTTCCAGATATCTTTCAGCATAAAACAGCGCCTTGGAAGGATCCTTGTCCTCAAAATATCGTGACAGATGATCAAAGCTCGCCTGCAAGCCTTCTATATCTTCTTCATTTACACGTATTTTCATAGCAATATTCAGCTCATTACTTACATTGATGGCTGGATTTTTCCAACCAGCCGGCATACGCGCGATTATCCAATATCCTGGCCTTGGTCTTGGCTGGTAGTCCGCTCGTATCTATGGCATCCCAGAGAACCAAGGCAGCTTTGATATTACCCATATCCCGCTGCACTATGGCCATGTTATTTATAAAAGAAATACTATCCCCCGAAGTCACATATTTCAACCCGTTATGGTACTCCCAGATAGCATTCTCATAAAGCTTTTGTTTTCTGTAACTTATAGCTATACAATTGTGAGCAATAGCAAAATAAGCCTGATGTTGGTTTCTGTCGAGATAAGAAATTCCCTCGGACGCACTTTCCTGACTTCCCGAATAATCCCCAGACGTTCCTGGGAAATAGCCATTTCCACAAGTCTCATTCCCACCTGAGCACTATCTCCGAGAGCCTGATAATACTTTTGGGATGCTATCGCACTTTTAAGCTCTCCCGGGGGTTATGAATATAAGACAAGACCCTCGCCTTTCTGTAATATCCTTTTGCCAGGTAAAGGGTATCTTTACTCTCCTCTGCATACCGAATGAGCTTTTCTGCATAGTAAAGAGAACTGTCATACTGTTTCAGTATATTACACAGATATACCTTTTGCGAAAGCCCTTTGAGCAACATAGAGTCCTTATGTCTCAGACTGTGTATCAGAGACCGGTTCAGAAAGTGCAGCTTCTCCCGGGTCGATAACTCTTTATCCATAGAAAGCGTATAGTAATACACAGCAGAATCGCCTTCGATCCCACTCTTTTTCTCAGAAGACATCCGGGGCTTTTCACAACCGATAAAAAATAATAAACCGGTTATGCACGATACTAAAAGAAAAGATTTCATGAGGTTGTTTTGATCCAATCCCCAAAATAACAAAAAAAAAAAACCGCGAATACTCCGCGGCCTTTTATTATACATTTAATTCCTTCCGAAGGTTCGAAGGGCCAACGTGCTCATCTTCACCTCCTGACCCTTGCGTGTCTTGCATTGCTTCGTTATCTGCAGTATCGTTATAGGTACACGATACCAATGGTAAACTGCTTAAGGCAGCAATAACGACCAGATAGAATAGTCTCTTCATAATTTGATTCATTTTCGAATTAAACAAAGGGGATCACGCCGGAAAATCCGGCATCTCAAAAAGGCATACACTATCGGCACTGCAGTAGCCTAAAGTCATATTCCTTTTACTCGGGGAAGTGAAAAACCCTAATACGACAGCATCCGACTACTTCCCACAGTATTGATTTTGACGCATTATGGAATTCCGTAAAAACAGGCAATTTTCTTTTTTTATGTTAGCCATGTGGTAAAAAAGAAAAGAACCCTTTCGACAGCGAAATAAAGACAGCCATGACACAAAGTACTGGACATGTCATTGACATTTTTTTGACAATTCTCAGACACAAGCAGACACGAATTACAGCGCTATAAACCAAATTATTACACTTAAAATCACACACATGGAAATTGGATCCAAACCCTCATGGAGTCCGTTTTTAAAAAAGTGGATAAACAATCCATAGAACTGACGACCAGCGGAAAATCAAAATATCTCTCCCTGATTATTGAAGAGCGTTATGGCTTTTTACTCAGTGATAGAAATATATCAAGGTATTACACCGGATATATCACCGGGGAAACAAAAAAAATAAGACCCAATAAGGCTACACTCAATATTCTTTCGCTATATCTCGGATATCATAGCCTTGAAGATTTTGTAAGAAAAAATGAAACCAGAGAAGACATGTCTCTCAGAAAATTTACTGATAAGATTCGAAACCTGCACATTAAAGTATGGATCAGTTTCGGTATTAATGTTATCCTTTGCTGTACACTCCTTTTTTGTATTTCCAGGTATTACCGGAAAAACTGTATGGTCTGGATGAACGATCACTACGAGAAAATCCGATGTTCCGGATTGGAATATGAAACCATCCTGAATGAAGATGTTCTTCGAAAGTTTAAAAAAAATCCGGATCACAGATAGCACCCTTTTTTTCAGAAATGGAAGGCCCTTATTGTGGTATACCAATCACCTGGACATGTGGAGTTCTACACCTTTCCCTGGCTGCATCCGCTAACCGGACGCCACTCTCTCCCGTAAGTGAGAACATCGCAAAAAAATACAGACATTCTCCGTCTCAAAACAAAATTCAGGAAAGAAATCCAGCTCCATAAATGTTGTTTGAACTATATTATAATCAAATCGTTTTCGTCAACCCCAATAATTTGTAAGGAAAATGCCTATAGCCAAACAACAGTCGATTTCGGGTGAAAAAAGAAATTATTATCAAATGAAAAGCAATATTCCGAGCTTATCGGAAACATCATATTGTCTCCTACGTTTTACTGAAAACACCAAACCACACTTTCCTTAGAACTCATTCTAACATAGCATAGAATTAATCTCTACAATACTCTGATCTATCGGGAGGAGGAATTACACTAATTTCACCGCATATAAACCCGGAAACTAAATTTGATTATCGGTTTATGAAAACGACATTAACACTAACAGGCATTATAATATCGATATACGCCATGGCCACTATTCTGGGATATTTTCTGGAATACCACATTATTTCCGGCAATGAGACAGTTACATAACGGGAAATTTTATCCTGTTGCTCATAGGGCTTGTTCTCCTGCTCTATGCCAGGGGGATCACCAGAAAACAATCGTGAAACACTGAAAGAGAACGACATAAATTACAAAAAACCGACCATTGATTCCTGATATCCCGGAGTGGGTTTTTGGGAAATTTACCCTCCCTGAAATTATCTGTTCAATAAAGCAGGGAAAAACTCCGGGATATTCCGGGTCATTAGTGGTCATATTTCTTGATATCAACACATAATCTTGTATGGCAAAATAATAGCTATTGCAAACCAGAAAGGAGGCGTAGGTAAAACAACTACATCGGTCAACCTTGCGGCGGCTCTCGGAGTTCTCGAAAAAAGGTCCTGCTCATAGATGCAGACCCACAGGCCAATGCCACATCCGGGCTCGGAATTTCGGTTGAAGATGTAAAAACCGGTACGTACCAGGTACTCGAACATTCGGCAAGGGCTGCCGATGCGGTAATAAAGACCTCATCACCCAATCTTTATCTTATACCTGCTCATATCGACCTGGTTGCCATAGAAATCGAATTGGTAGATCAGAGACGCCGGAGTATATGTTCCGCAAAGCACTGCAGGGTATGGCAGAACAATACGACTACATTCTTATTGACTGCGCTCCGTCACTCGGACTACTCACTCTGAATGCTCTGGTTGCAGCACATTCGGTAATCATCCCTATTCAATGCGAATATTTTGCCCTCGAAGGCCTGGGGAAGTTGTTGAGCACCATAAAAAGTGTTCAAAAAATCCATAATCCTTCATTAGACATCGAAGGCATGTTATTTACCATGTACGATTCCCGTCTCAGACTATCCAATCAAGTGGTGAAGAAGTAACGCAACACTTTGGCACTATGGTATTCGATACCATAGTACAGCGCAACATACGCCTGAGTGAAGCTCCGAGTTACGGCGAAAGTATTATCAATTATGACGCTTCGAGCAAAGGAGCTGTAAGCTATCTGAATCTGGCCAACGAAATTATCCGTAAAACCGGGAGTGGCGAATAAGTATTAAAAAATATCTTCTTTTCTTCTTCTATTATACCGGCCGGTTTTACGGTTTAGTAAAACCGGGCCGGTATATATTTTTACAATACAGACACTACCTGAGTTGCCTTGCACCCTCCTGCCCGATCAGAATTCTGTCGGCAGGATCAGCGTTCTTCCAATGAAATAAAAACAAATGGCAAAATTGGGGGCTAATGGAATATTTTCAGGAATCCGCATCTTTTTGATAATCTCTCCGTTTCTTCTGGAATATCTATCCAACAATTGTCCAGGCAACCGCGACAAAGCCGTATACTTACGAAGTCCCATTCTCCTGACAATGCAAATGCCTGCATCCCCATATCCCTGAGCAAATGTCCCACACCCAGGACTGAAGTCACATACTCCACTCCTTCCGTATAAAAAAAGGAAAGTCAGAATGACTGTGTAATTTACCGGAACTCCGGAAATCGTCGATCTGTTTTCGCAACTACAGTGCTTCTGTCTTCTATTGGTTTTTGTTGTAAAAGTATTTCCATATACATTTTTTAGATAAGTTTTACTCTACAGATCGAAACGCTGTTCTCCTGAAATTCTATTTCGAGATACATCTTATAGGGCAGTGTTTTGATATCTCTTATAAAATATTTCCACTGATCCACATAATAATGATTGTATTCATCACCCAGAAGGTCTACAATCTCCTCTTTGGATTTGGACAATAGTATTCCGCCTTCCAAAATACTCTTGAGATGACATATACGTTGATCTCTACTGTTTTTCCACAAATAGCTTTCAAAGGGGCAGTGTCGGATTCGCAATGTGAACATGACGTATTTACAAATTATTGACATCGCTATATTTTTTACTGGTTGTCAAAGACTGATATCTTAATACTTAAAAAATCCCTATATTCATGTTTTACTGTCAATTTCATCCTGTTTCCTCCAAAAAAACTCAGAAACCCCATAGAACATTTTTATATTTGCAGTCGTAATAATCTTAAGAAAACAGCCTTTCCCTGCTAAGTCATGCTATCGGGAAAGGACTGTTCTAAACACTTGATTATGATATTAGGAAACGCTGTATTAACGTTGTTATAAAATTAAAGGACCCTGTTACATTTCCGATAAAAAAGTTGTAGAACTAATACATCGGAATGTAGAATAAATTCGTGTTGGAGATAGAACAAGTTCTATACATAACCCGCTGTTTATAAATATTTTTTTTGTATAATTGTACACCTCAAACACGTTTGCTTATAATTTACTTTATCTCAGGAGCTTATTACTGTTTTATATCTTTTAAGAACACTATAAAACAGATGTTTTCACGCCCGATTAGCAACATAAACCTACAATTTTCATATAATTTTAGAATTCCCTTCTGATTCTAATGCGACTTACGTTGACCATTCTTTTTAGTTTATCCTTTCTTCTTTCTTATTGCAACCCCGTGAGCAATTTTCAGGATAAAGATTTTGGCGTTAAGTGGTATACAGATAGTGACGGACTTCCGCAAAACAGTGTAAAACAAATATTTAAAGACAGTTATGGTTTTACCTGGCTGCTCACACAAAACGGGCTCGTTCGCTACGACGGAAGAAATTTAAAGTCTTTAACTCTAAAAACACGAATATATACAGCAATAAAATGATGTATGCTCATCGTAATATCGCGGGGGATAGTATTGCGGTGTATAACGAATTCGGGGAAGCCCTACTTATTTCCCGGAGAAAAGCATTTCCTCTCGAGAATCCCTCACAAAAATATATCAAGACATTTGCCTCGACACCGGGAATTTACACTCCGGACAGTATAGCAGGACTCCCGAAAATATATCATCCCCGTTGCAGGAATATGTACTTTTCCGTAGAAGGTGACACCGTTAACTTTCATACCGGGTACCTCACTCAAAAGCTCAGTGTTTATTTTCCGGACCATATACCAGGTTACTTTTTTGCCCTGAACAACAGACTTTATCACCTGACAGAAACCGGACACTACACGGCGATTACCGCAGAGGGCATTAATGAAAATGAATTGGCTATCCCTGATGACGATGGCTATATTACAGGATGTTTTTATAATCCAATAACACAACAACCTTTGTACATACCAGACAAAACCTATATATCCTTCAAATACAAGACACTTCTCTGTCTTTCAAAAAACTGCTTACCGGTTTCGACTTCGGAGCTGAAAACAGTATCATATCCGCATATTACGATCAAAACCTGGATATCATCTACCTCGGGAGTGCCACCAGGGGATTGGGTATCATAAAAAAATATCCTTTCAGAAGTGTTAATACAGGGACACGGAAAGAGTTCAATATGCCTTGGCCAATTACGGTCCAAATAAAATTCTAACCGCTTCGGGAGCCCTTATCCGTACGGATCAGCTTAGCGGGCAAAAACCCGATATTCCCTGGGATAACGATAAGCAAAAACCTTATCGTGGATACCAGAGGTTATATATGGACCAAAAAACATAGAACACTCTTCCGTTTCAGCAAAGACAGCACGAACCCGTGATTTTCAAAAATGGACATTTCCGTACCCTATAGAACAGATCTCAGCAGGGCGGAACAATCGTATCTGGATTGCTACTGATAGTGAGAATGATGAAAAACATAATTCGGGAGCTACTTGTATTATATGGACCCTCTCTTCGACGCTCCACAAATTTAAGAAAGGTCAGTTTCGGTATACAATATATACTGCAAACGACAGATA
>JACADM010000017.1_pt1 | contig 56689 bp, 63 predicted proteins | sample 7512371 | NCBI WGS metagenome assembly JACADM01 (sample SAMN14389041, study PRJNA612141) | algae metagenome | isolation source: non-axenic algae culture | place: India: Navi Mumbai | collected 2017-01
CGGGCGATCTCAGAGGCAAAGCAGGCCCAAGCGGTAGGCGATCGCGCCCGTTTCCTGGTAACCCTATCCACATCGGTGTTTGTGGACCACCATGACGCGTTCGAACATGACGTTGGTGGCGGATGGGGGCCGATTGCGGTCGGTCCGGTTTCAGCCAACCAATAAGGATAAATGCCATCCGCAACATGACTCCAGTCTCCCGATCAGCCCGAATTTGCAGATTGAGGGGCACCGATTGGACGTCGTTCTGTTTGCCAAGGACAGCCAATGCTGCGATGTCCAAATTCAGCTTCTTCCATGCGCCAAGCGAGTCTTTGACGACCATGTCGTCAGCTGCGCGCTTGACCTGAAGTGGCGGAGCGGGGTTGTTTAGGCACGGGACCTCACCACACCGAGTCGGGACAACCAACTCCCTCGCACGAGGTAGAAGGTGCGATGGCAACGGTTGGCTCACGGGTCCGATTGGGAGAGACTGTTGAGCAAAAAGAAGACAGGCGTAACCATCACCGATGTTGCACGTCTCGCTGGAGTCAGCACAGCTACAGCTGGGCGAGTGCTCGGTGACTATGGATACTCAAGCCGAGAAAAGCGCGAGAAAGGTACTCTCGGCCGCCCAGGCGCTCGGCTATCGCCCAAACCTTCTCGCCCGCAGTCTGATCACGGGGCGAACCAAAACCATCGGTGTAGTTGCCGGCGACATCCAAAGCCCTTTTACGCCAGCATTCTGCGAGGGATCTCCGATGTAGCGGAACGCAATGATTTCGGGTTGATCATCACAAATAGTGACGAAAATATCGAACACGAAATCCGCTCAGTCCGCCTGCTTCTGGAAAAGCAGGTCGATGGGATGATCGTGTCTCCATGCGATCCGGAAGGTGGAGAGCACCTGGTTTCCGTCGTCGCGGCGGGCATCCCAATCGTCCAGATCGACCGTCAGGTGCACAGCCTTGGCGCCGATTTCGTGGGAGTGGACAACAAGCAGGGCGCTCACGATGCGGTAGCAAGGCTCCTGGCGCAGGGCCATCGCCGAATTGGAATGATTGGCGAACTTGGGTACGGTGACTGGAGCATCGAGGAGTTCTTTGCTCTTGCCAGCGCACCTTCTTATGCTTCGGACTCCCTCTACCCCAGTTGGCAGCGGCTGCATGGGTATGTTGAAGCGCATCGAGAAGCTGGGGTACCGCTCGATCCAATGCTCATTGGGCGATCCCGCAGTTATTCTGCTCAAGGGGCGCAGCATCAGGCCCAAAATGCTGCTTTCAAACAAGAGTAGACCGACCGCTTTGTTTACCGCCGATGGACTGATGACTGAGGGGACAATGGCGGCGGTGGCCGAGAGCGATCTGGCGCTGCCCGATGATTTTCCGTCATATGTTTTGACGATCTCGATTGGATGGGGTTCGTGAGACCCGGGCTCGATGCCGTGGCGCAACCGCGAGGTGCAATGGGCGAGGCCGCTGCCCAACTCCTGCTCGACCGGATCGCGGGAAATGACGAACCTGAAAAACGCATCGTCATGCGCACGCGTCAGATAGTCCGCGGATCGGTAGCACCACCGCGCGCGCTTCCCGGTCAGGCTGCCTCGGTGACCGGGCAATAACGAGGCTGTACACCACCTCCGATCACAGTGCCCAGGCCCGCTCTGCAACCGAGGTGAATGAAGTCAAAACCAATGGTTTGTTGCGCGCCATCGCATGCTCGCTAAAGCTGACGGTTCAACCAGGATGATCTGAACCGTGCTTGACGACCATAACCACAACAATCTCTGGGCCGACACCGCCAGCGTGCCACCTGCGACCACGGTGCTTTCACGCGATCATGTCGCAGATGTCGCCATCATCGGTGGTGGTTTCACCGGGCTGTCGGCGGCGCTTCACCTCGCTGAACTCGATCAGCACGCCATTGTTCTTGAGGCCAGGGATATCGGGCATGGAGGGTCTGGTCGCAACGTGGGGCTGGTTAACGCGGGCATGTGGGTTATGCCCAACGACCTAATCGATGCACAGGGTCTCGAGTGGGGCACGCGACTGATCCAGGCGCTGGGCGATGGGCCCGCGCTGGTATTCGACCTCATAGCGCGCTTCGGCATCGAGTGCGAGGCAGCGCGCAATGGCACGCTCCATCTGGGCGTGGGTTCAGCGGGCGATAAAGAACTCGGTGAGCGCGAAGCCCAGTGGCAGGCGCTAGGCGCCCCTGTTCGACGCCTGAATCGAGCAGACGCGGAAGTTTTGACGGGGACAAGTGCTTTTTCCTCCGCCCTTCTGGACGAACGGGCCGGCACGCTACAGCCCCTGTCCTACGCACGGGGACTGGCGGCGGCCGCGCAAGCTGCAGGTGCAACCATCTTCACTCACTCGCCTGTCACGTCGGCTCATCACGAGAACGACCACTGGACGCTGGAAACACCGGGCGGAACCGTGAGAGCAAAGTGGATCATCGTTGCCAGCAACGCCTATTCAGGGCTCGAAAAGCGCTATGCCTTCGTGCGACAGCAAGATGAGCTGACCCTCCTGCCCTTCTTTCAATTTGCAACCGAAGTGCTGCCCGAGGAGATTGCGGCACGCATCCTGCCCCAGGGTCACGGATGCTGGGATACCCGCACTGTGATGACAGCATTCCGCAAGGACAATGCTGGCCGGCTGATCTTTGGGAGCGTCGGCGCACTCGACCCGATATCGCTGGGTGCTCAACGGGCCTTCGCCCAACGCTCGATCGCCAGGCTCTTTCCCTTCCTTTCCAAAGTGCGGCTGGATCACTGCTGGCACGGACAAATCGGAATGACCGACAACGCGCTGCCAAAGTTCCATCACCATGGCCCCAAAGCGATTGGCGTGAACGGCTTCAACGGCGCGGCATCGCGCCGGGAACGGTCTTTGGCCGAGCCATGGCGCGACACATTGTGCTGGGAGAGCAAATGTTGCTCCCCCAGAACCCTGTTGGCCGTGCCAGACTGGGAAGGGTGAGGACGAGAGCCTACAAGCTGGGCAGCCACCTTTTGCATCTCGCCTCGTCGCGGTTCTAGATTCGCGACGCGAGATATCGGGCGGTATACAAGTCGAGGTGTCCGCCCCCGACATTCTTATAGATCGTGATTTCGTCGTCAGCGCTGCGACCTGCATGCACGCCTTGGCACAGCTCGAATGCGTCCGCCTGCACAGCGTCCCAGCCGATGACGCCGGCGTTGACAGGCTGGATGAGGTCTCCGGCTCCCTCCATTCCGTTTCGGGTATCGACGAACAGCGATCCGCGTCTGATCGCTTCATCATCGGCTTCGCGCATGGTCGGAAGATAGGCGCCGACGAGATCAAGATGAGCGCCGGGTTTGAGACAGCGCCCTTTCACCAGAGGCCGGTCCGACATGGTCACGCAACTGACGATATCGGCTTGAGCCACCGCATCATCGAGATCAAGAACAGCGGTGACCACGTAGCGGTCGGCCAGACGCTCAGCCAGCGCGGTGGCCCGTTCAGGAGTGCGATTCCAGATCATCACCCGCTCGATTGATGGCCGCGCGGCGACGTGAGCATCTATCATGTGAGGTGCCAGCCCTCCTGCGCCAAGGACCAGCAGTGTCTTGGCATCCGGTCGTGCGAGCAACCTGCTGCCAAGCCCGGAATCCCCCGCTGTCTTGCGGAAAGTCATGGCGGCTCCGTCCGCGATAAGAGTGGGAGCTCCGGTCGTGGCGTCAAATACTACCACCAGCCCCTGGACGGATGGCTCAGGGGGCTGGCGCTTGAGGTTGGTTGGAAACACGCCCACAAGCTTGGCGGCAACGACATCATTCCTGGCCCACCCAAGGAGCGAAACAAACTTGTTGCTCCCCCCCTCAGGCTCATCCATCACCATATGCTGCGCCTCGGGCATGCCAGCCTTGTGGGCTTCCTCCAACGCAGCGATGAGTCCTGGATAGTCAACCAACTTCTCCACCGCCGCTACATCAAAGCTTTTCATTGTTGTCTCCACTTGGCATCTTGGCCTTGCGCCGTTCGGTGCCCGCGTATGAGCACCAATATCGCGCTGTTATTGGTTCCATATGGAACTTTGTCAAGGCGGCCGACTGGTCCTATTGTCGGTAATGGGCTAGGAAGCTGCAGGCGATGAGCGGAACAAATGAAATGAACGATCGATTTGATGACGTCGGGGGCAGTCACGTAGCGACGCCAAAGGAATCCTCGACAAAGTGCTGTCCAACCCTGACATCGACCGTGACGGACTGCGCCTGAGTTTGTGGTCTGGCTTTTACACAGGGCCCGTCTTTGCTGAAATCGAGAAGCGCTTCGGGCTCTATCGCGACGAAAACAACGTCCTCTTCGCCTTGGCAACCTATGGGCAACTGACGGCCAAATCGATCAGCGAGTTCCTCGGCCGTCCCAAGAACTCAATCAGTCGAGCCATCGATCGGCTCCTGAAAAAAGGGCTTGTCCATACGGAAGTGGATCCAGCCGATCGCCGCCGCGTGCTCCTCACCATAGAGCCGGCCGGCCGGGAGTTGCATGAACAGACCCTCGCTATCCATAAGGCGCGAGAAGCCTATATGCTAAAGAACCTCAGCCCGGTGGAACGTACGGCACTCGATGCCATACTCGCTAAACTGATCGAAGACGCTGATGACTGGATCGAGCCTTTCTAGGGACCTCCTCTCCCCCGCGCCTTCACTGGTCGTTCGCTGCTCTGCAGCGCAAAGATCGTTCCGCCCGGAGATTGCCGGTCAGAACACGAGATCGGGCAGGAATGTCACCAGCGGGGCACAAAGGTCAACAGCAGCAGAACCGAAACGAGAACTGCCAAATAAGGCAAGAATTCCCTGGTGAATTCCTCGATGGAGCATCGGGTAATCGTGCACACCGTGAACATGACTGTACCCACGGGCGGCGTCATCGATCCGATGGCCGTATTGAACACCAGAACAACCCCGAGATGAACAGGATCTATTCCCAACTCTGTCGCCACCTCGATCAGGAGGGGGCCCAGTATGACGACCAGGGCCAATCCTTCAAAGACCGTCCCGAGCAGCAGCAGAGCGATGTTTATGACCAGCATCACGACGTATTTGTTGTCCGAGATACCAAGCAGCCCGCTCACCAACATCTGCGGCACCTGCTCAAGGCTCAGGATGAGCGAGAAAACGGCCGCCGCGGCGACGATGAACATAACGCTTGCCGTTGTGTGAGCAGATTCACGCAGAAGCCCATAGACATCACCCCAGCCGATGCCACGATAGACGAATACGCCCACCAGGAAGGCGTACAGGGCGGCAATGGCACCCAATTCGGTGGGCGTGAAAAGCCCTATCCGCAGGCCAAACAGCAGCATGACCGGCATTGCGAGTGCCCACAACGCCGCCCAGCCATTCCGGCCGATCTCGCCGAGGCTGGCACGCGTTGAACGCGATGGAGCATAATTGCGCCGCCCCGCGGTCCAGCGAACCATCAGCATCAGTGCGATACCGATAATGATTGCCGGTACCACGCCGCCCATGAACAGCCTGCCGATAGAGGTATTCGTCAACAGACCGTAAACGATCAGCGCAATTGACGGTGGCATGATAGGCGCGATGATCGAGGACGCAGCGCTGACCACTGAACCATAAGCGTTGGAATAGCCCTCTGGCGCATCACCGGCACAATCGTGCGCGCATCGATGGCGGCATCGGCATTGGCCGATCCCGACATCGCTCCCATGAACACCGAATTGAGCACCGCTACCTGCGCCAGTCCGCCCTTCCAGTGGCCCACGAGGCTTTCGGCGAACCCGTAGAGCTTTTCTGCTATTCCTCCTCGCGCCATCGCGCAGCCAGCCACGACAAACAGGGGAATGGCCAGCAAGGGAAACGATTCCATGCTCGACCCATGCGCTGAGCGAGGATACTCGCCATCATCGGGTTCAACGCGAAATAGGCCGCTGAGGCACCCAGCATGGTAAATCCGATGGGAACGCGCAGGATGATAAGCGCCACAAAAGCGATTACGGCAACGGTCATGATCTTGCCTTGGCCTCTCTCACTTCCTCGACTATTGCCAGAACCTGCACGACGATGATCCCGCCCATGCCGACGGCAAGCAACGCGGCCATGATCCACTTGGGCCAGCCCAAGGCAAGAAATGTCGTGAACCGGGCCGTCGATATCTGGGCGATGGCAGCCTGAATGACCGACACCGATATGGCTATGACAAGCAAATGAGAGACAATTGAAGCTGGCGTTCTGGCTCGTCTCGGCAAAAGCTCGACAAAAAAGCCGATGCCGAAGAGCTGACCATAGAGCGCAGCGCCAACCAGCCCCAGCCACACAGTCGCAGAAAAGGCCAATATGGCCAGGTCGTGGGCTGCATAAAAGGGAACGCGCAGCACGTTGCGCGCAATGACGTCAGCTGAGACAACGATAACAAGACAGGCGATAAACAGCGCGGGCAAGACCGAGCCTGTCAGCTCGACCACGCGTCGGATCGTTACCATTGACTCACCCCTGTGTGTGCGCCGCCGGTTTGACAGGGCGGCGCTGATCCTTGTCTTATTCGCCTGTGGCAGCAGCGCGAACCTGATCGTAAAGCCCTTCGGGCCAATCAGGAAAGCTTGTGTAAAAGCTCGCCGTCTGGTCTCTGTAAGCTTGAACGTCCGCTTCGTGGAAGGTCACGCCCTGCTCTTCAAATTCGGCCCGAACCTCATCTTCGAGACCCTTGGACAGCGCTGTAAGGTCCTGGCCGCCTACACGGAACTCTTCCATCAAAATGGCTCGGTCCTCTTCGCTGAGAGCCTGATAGGTCTCTTCGCTCATCACCCAGCCGAGAAACAGATTGAAGTGCCCGGTCAGCGTAATGTGCTTGGCCACTTCCTGCCAGCCGCTCGCACGCAGCCCCGTCAACGGTGCTTCTGCCGCCGACACCACACCCTGAGATAGAGCGGAATAGACTTCAGCGGCCTCGACGGTCGTTGCCAACACGTCGAGAGGTTCAAAAGTCTTGATCCAGGTTTCGACCGGCGGCACACGCATGCGCACGCCTTCAAGATCATCGGGGTGAGGATAGCCAGCATTGCCAATCATATGCCGGGGCCCATCAAACCAGTTCAGCGCTACAACGCGAATTCCTGCAGTCTGTGCAAGATCATCGTAGTAGCCCATCATGAGATCGGAAAACGCCAGTCGTTCGGCTTCCTCGGTGTTTTCAACAATAAAGGGACCTTCCACGATCGCGAGCTCCGGCACACCAAAACCGGCCAGAAAGGACGCCGAAGTGAACGTCATCACGGGCTGCCCCTGGCTGGCCTGCTCGATGGAATCGGTGGTCGAGCCAAGCTGAGCAGAAGGGAACATCTGGAAACTGAACACGCCCTTCGGTGCGCTCGGTGACCCTCTCGGCAGCCTCTTCGGCCATGATGAAGGATTCGCCGGTGGGCGGATTGACAGTGGCAAGGCGGATCGTCACCTCCTGAGCGAGGGCGGGCGCGCTCATAAGACCCAATGCCGAGGTGGCCGCAAGTAGCTTGCCCAGTGCCCGGCGGCTAATCATTGACGAAATCATCGTGTTACTCCCTTTGGCTGCGCTAGCATCATTTCGGTTCCGGGGTCGTGCAGCATCGACCCCACCCTCTGTTTCGCTCTCCTTGAGGAGAGCTGTTTTCACCTGCGCCGCAGGATTCTCACCCAATGAAAATATGTTCCATATGGAACAACATTGGTCAATGGTCGCGCCGCCCGGCCGCGCAGGCATCTTCTCAAACAGCGGAAGCGGCCCAGAAAGCCACGCTCAGACCGCCGAAAGGCGGAACCGGCCAATTCGGAAATCAGCACCAAAATCGGGCCGGCCTTGGCAAAATCTGACGATAAACTGATCGACTCTCCAATTCATCATACCGCATAACGGCACAAAATTGCCCGGAACTCGCGGCCTACCGAACCGCGCGCCGGCACCCTCGCCTTCATATTAGTTCCTTATGGAACGATAAGTCAACAGCCCGTGGATGTCCTTTCTTCCCGGTCAAGCAGACGGAGGCTAGTCGTTATCCGTTCTCGACAGCGAGATGATCCAGTCACGGAAAGCCTTTAGGGGACGGTGGCTGGCATGGGCTGGCGGCCAAACGAGAAAGTAGCGCTCGCGGCTGAGCATTGGCGCGTTCAGGATGGGAACCAGATCACCCCGCTCCAGGTCGCTTTCGATCAAAAAGCGCGGCAAAAGCGCAAGGCCCAGGCCCGAACTGGCAGCCTGGGCCGCCGTTGCGAACTGATCAAACAGCATGCCGCGCAAACGCCCGGCATCGACGTTTTGTTGTGCAAACCAACGCTCCCACTGATCGGCTCGGCTCGCCAAATGGAGCAGAGGAGCCCCGAGACAATCCTGGGCGGTGTTTATCGTGTGGCGCTCCAGAAACCCAGGTGACGCAACCGGGATGACCGTTTCGGTCATCAGCTCCACGCCTTCGGTTCCCGGCCATGGGTTGTCGCCAAAATGAATGGCCGCATCGAAAGGGTCGGCGCGAAAGTCAAATGCCTCGAGCCGCGTGGTAAGATTGATGGTCACACCAGGTTGCCGCTCCAAAAACATCGGAAGTCGCGGCGCCAGCCAGCGTGTTCCGAATGTAGGCAAAATGGCCAAATTGAGCGTCCCCCCGTACGGATTGGCGCGCAGGTTGAGCGAGGCACTGCCAATTCGTTGCAGAGCTTCGCGAATTTCGCGCGCATAGGTGGCTCCGGCCTCGGAAAGCCGGACTGTCTGCCTGTCCCGTACAAAAAGCTTGCTTCCAATCTGCTCTTCGAGCAGCCGGATCTGACGAGAGACTGCACTTTGAGAGACAGACAGTTCTTCTGCAGCAGCTGTGAAGCTTTCATGGCGTGCCGCGGCCTCGAACGCCGAGAGCAACGACATGGAGGGAAGGAAGCGACGCGGAATGGCCATGGGTTCACCAGAGGGGCGGAGTGGGAAAGCCCTCAAATTAACAGACCCTTGGGGGGACGCATTATCCATTTTGCCGCCCCCCATAGCCACTCCCCTGCCCGGCAACGTGACAGGCCAGAACTTCAAGGGGATGGGGCACCCGCCCTTGCCCAAAGCGTTTGGTCTGACATCGGCAGGAAAAGCCCGTCGCCATCGCGCCGCCTCTTGCTATCGGATCAGCCCATGAAAGCTCAAAAATCGCGCGCGACATCTCCTTGTGTTCAGCCTCATGCCCAAACAATCCACTCATTCCGCAACAGCCGACACTGACGACATCCACCTCGATTCCGAAATGGGCAAAGATCTTCTGCCAGCGGCCACCGGCCTTGGGATCGCTGGTTGCTTCCGTGCAATGAAGAAACAGACTGCCGCCGTCTCTGATGCGTTCGAAATTGCCATCCCCTGCCAGCTGCCGCTCAAGGAACACATCAATCGGGAGCAGGAAGTCGGCGCCATGCCTGCGGGCATCGATCGTGGTTGCCGGTTCAACGGCGACCAGGGGCCATCCTAGTGCAGCGTACAAACGCAGAGTCCGCTGGAGATGCCGGTTTGACTTGGCGTGGGCCCGACCGAAACCGCGCACCTCGAGCGCTTTGCCGTTGGCCAGAACAGGTGCCACAACCGGTTTGAACCCAAGTAGGCTCAACATCCTGGCAGTGGCAATCAGCGGCCCGATGTCAAAACTGGCAAGAAAGCTGTCAGGGACAATAATCACACTTCCCGACTCTGTGGGAGGGCAGGACAGATCGAGGAGCGCAATTCCTTCCTCGCGCAGTCGGCTTTCCAGAGTCCGGTCACAGAACCTGGCAGGTCCACCAGCCCAAGAGCGGTCAGCACCCGCTTTGCCGGCCAACTGTCCAGCACGGCATTTGACGGCCGCGCGAAGCGACGGGCGGTGAGGAGCGCCGGTTCCATAAGCCTGACAACGTAGTCGCGCATCGGGCGGCGATGCCGTGCATAATAGGTCTCGAGAAACGACGCCTTCATCGTCGGAATGTCGACCTTGACCGGACAAGCCGATGCGCAGGCACGACAGGACAGGCACGTATCAAGACTGGACTTGAGTGCCGCCTCGGCCTCGGGATCGGGTGTCCGCGCCCATGCTCTTAGAAGCGCGGCGCGACCATTTGGCGATTGCGTCTTGTCCCTGCTGACCTTGTAGGAGGGACACATGGGGTCGGCAGGATCCCAATCGTGACAGGCGCCGTTGCCATTGCAGTCAATGGCATTTTGCACCATCGGCCGACGGTGAGCGGGAATTTCGGCGTCGGTTTCGCCGCGGAAAGGCACCTCGTCGATTCGCAGCACACCAACCTCGCTGCCGGCAGGCGCTGCAAGTTTGCCCGGGTTGAGCCGGTTGCCAGGATCGAAGAGGGACTTGATACGCTGCACAACCGGGTAGAGATCTGGCCCGAAGACCTCTTCAAGGTATTCCCCACGTACACCGCGTCCGTGCTCGCCCCAAATCAAGCCGCCATATGCGCGGGTTAATGCTTGGACGCCATCGGAAACGGTACGGATCAACTCTCGGTCGGCCGCATCGCGCATGTCGAGCGTAGGACGAACATGCAGGCATCCCACATCCGCATGGCCGAACATGCCATAGGAAAGGCCGTGTTGATCAAGAAGTGCACGGAATTCGGCAACATAGGCGGCGAGGTTTTCAGGCGGCACCGCGGTATCCTCGACAAAGGGATAGGCTTTCCGTTTCCCTTCGAGAGCACCAAGGAGCCCAACGGACTTCGCCCGGAGTGACCACGCCGCCTTTATGGCGGCAGGATCGATTACAGAACGTGTCAAAAAGGCTGTGTCATCACCTTCAAGATGAGAAGCCAGCGTCGCCAGCTTTGCGCTGACCTCCACTGAACTGTCTCCAGCCACCTCCACAAAGTTGACGGCCCCGACACGGCCATCGATCTCGCCTAACAGCGATCCGAGCTCTGCCCAGACAGGGTCGTTCTGCGCCAGGCTCAAAATCTTGTCATCAAGGATCTCTACTGCCAGCGGATCTGCCTCGACGAGACGGGGCACATGGCCGAGGGCACTGGCAAAGCTGTGGTAGAACAGCACCATGAGCCCCTTCGATTTTGGCGTTCGCCGCAAGCGCAGGGTAATGGCTGCCGTGATCGCCAAGGTGCCTTCCGAGCCTGAAAGAATCTTGCACAAATTCAGACCGCCCTTCTCTGGGAGGGCCTCTTTGAGATTGTAGCCAGTCAGGCCGCGGTTCATCCTGGGAAAGACGTGCTGGAAATGGTGCTTTGCCGCCTCCAGCATCACCTTGACTTCGGCGGCAAGAAGCGAACCCCTGTCGTCGCGCCCAGCGACGTTGGCGGCTTGAGTCTCGTTCAAGGGCGCAATCGTTAAGGGCGTACCGTCCGCGAGAACCACGTCCATCGATGCGATATAGTCCGAGGTTCTGCCGTATTGGCGCGATCCTTTGCCAGACGCATCGGTTGCAACCATGCCCCGATCGTTGCGCGGCTGGCCGTCGAGACGCTCGGGGGAAAGAACCAGCCATGGGGGGCGAGAAACGCGTTGAGCTCATCAAGAACCACACCTGGTTCCACGCGCACAATTCCAGCTTCGGCATCAAACCCGATAATGGACCTGAGATATCGCGAGGTGTCGAGAATGATCCCGTCATTGAGGGACTGCCCATTCGTGCCGGTACCTCCACCTCTGGCCGTCAGGCTCAGGGGCTCGGGGCCCGATTGATCGAGTGCGCGGACGGCAATCTCGATATCGTTGGGTCGGCGTGGGAATATCGCTGCCAAGGGAGGCACCCGATAGACCGAATTGTCGATCGCCAAAACCTCTCGGGTTCCCAATCCGGTATCAATGTCGCCTGCAAAACCGCCGGCCTTGAGCGCCTTGATGAAGCGCTTGAGGCGAGCGTCTTTTGTGGGAGAGCGGGCGTGCACTCTCGCTCTCAGCTCGCTTGAGCTCGTGACAGGCCCAGTGCATCCCATACGGCGTCAAGCGAAGCGTCCTCAAGGGCCTGGTAGAGCGCAAATTCGTTTGCGACAGGCGCTCCCAGGGCCGCCTCAAAGCTCTGCTGGTGGGACTTTTCCAGCCGGTCCCGGGCAGAATTGTCGCCCAGATTCGACTGGAATATGCCTGCGGCCGAAACGGGGAGAAAATCTTCGTACACGATGGGATCAGTCCCCACATACCCAGAGTCAATCAGCGATTCGATATCGTGTGACAGTTCATGGCGCGACGCCGACTTGCCTTGCTCTGTCACGTAGTAGTGGAAATAGGCCAACCCTTGCGCGCGCAAGTTCTCATAAGAATCCGGCATGGGTGCAAAGACTTCACGCAGCGCTCTCATATATTGAGCTGTGTTGGAGCCATCTGCCTTGGGCTGAGCCAGTCCGCGGGCACTGTCGAGCAACTCATCGTAGAGCCTGCGGCCCTTGGGTTTGAGCGCGACCCCACGCTGCTCGATTTCACCGAACCGCGCCGTATGCCTGCCTGGAACGCGATTGCCGTCTTTCCCAATAAAGGCAATCTGTTCCTGAAGCGCCTTGAAACTGGTCTGGCGCAGCAGGATCGGGCATTGGCGTGGCGGCGGCCCTTCGATCACGGCCTTGGGCGTTATGCCGCGTTCGGGCATCAGGCGCTGGACAGCATCGATGTCGAGGGTGCGCGGCGTAAGATGATTGATATGGGGACCGCGAAAGCTCACCACGTCCGCGACCAAACGATGAGCGTCGTGGAGCTCCTGATAGGTCGCTTCGGACACAGTGGCGTTCGAGTGCCAGCGGAAAGTTCCGAGAGCCTCGGAAATGAAAGCCTCGGCATCAGCCTCGTTCAGGCCGCCCTCAGATTCGGATTTGTCGATCAGAAACCGCACGTGCTGAGAAAAGATATCACGCTCGGCAAGCGTCAACTCGGCTGCCTCGCGCAAATTCTTGTCTTCAATAAGCTCCAAACGCAAAAGCGAGGTGAAAACGCGGAACGGGCTGCGCTTGAGTGCCTCGCTCTGGGTGGGGCGAAAAGCCGTGGAATGGACCGGAATTCCCGCCACCGAGAGGTCGTAATAACCAACCGGCTCCATACCCATGACGTCAAACAGGCGCCGCATCGTGAAAAGCTCGTCCGCCTTGCCAAGCCGAATGGCCCCGTGACGCTCATCAGAGAGTCGATCGAGATTGTCGAGCGCTTCAAGTCGCGCTTTGAGATCTGGATCGTTGGCCAGGACATCATTGTTGACGTCGCGGACCAGATCAATGAGGTCTCCATAAAGGGGAACCTCCTTCTTGTACATCTCGGACATGGCCCGGCAAAAGCGGGCTCTGATTTCGCTTTTGGACAGAAAGTCGGTCATGGCATGGCCTTGATGTCGAATGTGATCCCCTGGGCGAGCGGCAGTTCGCGGGAATAGTTCACAGTGTTGGTTTGGCGGCGCATATAGGCCTTCCAGGCGTCAGATCCACTTTCGCGTCCACCTCCGGTCTCCTTTTCGCCGCCGAAGGCCCCGCCAATCTCCGCGCCAGAGGGACCGATATTAACGTTGGCGATGCCACAGTCCGATCCCACTGCAGAGAGGAATGTCTCGGTCTCGCGCACGTCGGTTGAAAAAATGCAGCTCGAGAGCCCCTGCGGCACCCCGTTCTGCAACGCGATCGCCTCATCGAGCGTCTTGTAGGTCATAACGTACAGGATAGGCGCGAAGGTCTCGGTGCAAACGATATCGGTCTGGTCGGGCATTTCAACGATGGCCGGGTGCACGTAGGCTCCCCCCTCAACGCCGTCTGCGCTTCCACCGCCGGTGACCGTTCCACCCTGCGCCCTGGCCGCGCTGAGCGCCTCTTCCATCATCCGCGCCGCGTCCCCATCGATGAGTGGCCCCACAAGCGTCCCCGCTTCAAGCGGATTGCCGATGGGCAGGCCCTGGTAAACAGCCTTGAGGCGCTCGACAAGCGTGTCGCGAACATCTTCGTGCACGATCACCCGGCGCAGGCTCGTGCAGCGCTGGCCACACGTCCCGACGGCCGAAAACACAATGGCCCGCACGGCGTTGTCCAGATCGGCGGACGGGGCGACGATCATGGCGTTGTTGCCGCCCAACTCCAGGATAGACTTGCCAAACCGTTCGGCCACGACCGGCCCTACCGCGCGGCCCATGCGGGTCGAGCCGGTTGCCGAGATGATCGGAACGTCCTTTGATCGGGTCAGAACTTCGCCCACTTCGCCTGCACCCAGAGCAATCTGGAGGAGATCGGCCGGAGCATCGCCGAATTTCTCGACTGCTCGCTCGAAGAGTTTCGCCGTGGCCAGGGCACAAAGCGGCGTCTTTTCCGAGGGTTTCCAGATAACCGGGTCGCCACAGACGATTGCGAGGCAGAAATTCCAGGCAAAGGGGGCGACGGGGAAGTTGAAGGCGGTAATGACTCCGGCAACCCCCATGGGATGCCAGGTTTCGCGCATGGCATGCCCGGGACGTTCAGAGGCGATGGTGAGACCGAACAGTTGCCGCGACTGGCCGACGGCGAGGTCGCAGATGTCGATCATCTCCTGGACCTCACCGAGACCCTCTTGTAGGATTTTACCGCATTCGAGCGTTACGAGCGCTCCAAGTTCAGACTTGGCGGCGCGCAATTCTTCCCCGAAGAGCCGGATCAACTCGCCGCGTCTTGGCGCGGGCACCCGACGCCAGGCGTCGAACGTTGCCTTGGCGCGAGCGATCATTGCTTCGACGTCGGACGGCGTGTGGGTCTTGATCTCGGCGATCATGGCGCCGTCGACAGGCGAGAAGACCTTGAGATCGCCGCCGCTGAGTTCGTCTTGGTCAGACCGGCGTTGGATAAAGTGTCATTGTGGGCCATGGGCTAATGCAGTTCCTGGTTCACGTGAGGGAGGAGAGTGCGGCGCTGGCGGCCGCGATGCGTTCGAGCGCCTGCTCGAGCGCCGATTGGGCATAGGCATAAGACAGTCTAAAATGTCCCGGTGCCCCGAAAGCCACTCCGGGCACGACAGCAACGCCTGCCCGATCAAGGAAATACTCGCAAAGTTCGGTGTCCGTGGTAATCAGCCTGCCGCCGGGCGCCCTGCGTCCGAGGAGCCCCGTGCAGTCTGGAAAGGCGTAGAAGGCGCCTCGCGGCCTGGAACAAACCAAGCCATCAATGGCATTGAGCCCAGCCACCACCAAATCCCGCCGGCGTTCAAAATCGGCACGACGTTCCTTCAGCACGGCGATTGGACCCTCCAAGGCTCCAATCGCCGCTGCTTGGGAAATAGAGGATGGCGCAGACGTTGCCTGCCCCTGCACCGCTGCCATTGCACCAATCAATACCTCTGGACCAATACCGTAACCGAGCCGCCATCCGGTCATGGCATAGGCTTTGGAAACGCCGTTCACCACAAGGGTTCGCTCGGCGAGTTCAGGCAGAGCTTCCAATGCCGAGACAAAGGAAAAGTCATCATAGACAAGATGCTCATATATCTCGTCCGACATCAGGCCCACATGCCGCTGCCGCTCGAAAACCGGCAGCAGGGCGCGCAGCTGATCGTGATCGTATGCCCCGCCTGAGGGGTTGGACGGGGAATTGAGCAACACCCACTTCGTACGCGGGGTGATCGCCTGCTCCAGCGCTTGCGGGGATACAACAAAACCTTCTCTGGCGCTCGTCGGTATCGTTACAGGCACACCTTCACACATCGAAACCATGTCGACATAGCTTGTCCAGTAGGGCGCCGGGATCACCACTTCGTCGCCCTCATCGAGCGTTGCCATAAAGGCATTGAACAAGACCTGTTTGGCCCCGGCCGATGCGATGATGTTTTTGGGGCCGATGCCAATGCCCTTGTTTCGGTAGTTCGCCACAATGGCAGTCTTAAGCGCCGCGGTTCCCGTATTGGCGGTATATCGCGTCTCGCCGCGCTCCATTGCTGCGCGCGCTGCGTCCAGAACGAAATCGGGAGTGCCGAAATCGGGCTCGCCCGTTCCAAGCGAGATCACATCCTCGCCAGCTGCCTTGCGCGCGGCGGCGGTCTCACTCAGGCGCACGATCAGAGAGACCTCGATGGAATTTACCCGGTGGGCCAACTTGAGATGGTCACCAAGCGAGGGTTTTGTCACAGCCATTATTCACTCTGGTTTGAAAGTCTCGCATCCAAGGTCCTACACATCCTCGCGAAGCCCGGGAAACGCCCAATGGTGCTGAGGTCATGCCAAAAACTCATGAGCGGGCGGCGCCATCAAACACCAAGGCCCTTTAGAACCGGCACGTCGGCGCAAATTTCAATCGGGGTGCCATACCCTACGGCACCGTAGTATCGACACGTGTCGGCCGCCGCCTGCGCCGCTGACGCCAAAATTTCATCTGCCCCTCACCTTTGAGCAAGCCAAACAGTGTCCTGGCAGTAAAGGTATCCCCCGCTCCCAGCGTGTCGACAACTTGAGTGGAAACTGCTGCCACTGAGTGAACCCGGCGTCCATCCGAGAGGATCGCTCCGGCCTTGCCACGGGTGACCAGCGCCCAGTTGGCTCCCGCATCAAGCATGCGTTGCTGGAGGGCCAGGGCCTCTCTCTCAGCTATGTCACCGGCCGAAGCGGCAGCGAGGTAGCAGAGTGGGGCAACAGCCTCGACGTGCTCGGCTTCGTACCTGGTGGAAAAGTCGTAGGACAGCCGCGTCCGTCCAGCCAGCTTGGCCAGATGATCATCGAGTCCACTGGAGCGACCGATATGGACGGCGTCATAGCCAGAAGCGAACTCGATATCGCTCTGGGTCGGCTCAAACATCGAGACGCCGAGGTCAAAGGTGAGAAAGACCCTGTCGCCCTTCTCGTGGCCGACGACGCAATAGGCCGTCATGCCTTGATCGAGCACCTGCAAATGGGAGACATCGACCCCTTCTGATTCAAGCGCTGCGCAGATATGGCGCCCTGCAGGATCGTCAGCAACGCGACCGATATAGGCCGATAGCCCGCCGAACCGGCGGATGAAGACAGCGGCATTTAGTGTATTTCCGCCAGGATACATCATCCCGTTGGCGACATAGCAATCCACCACGTTGTCGCCCATTGCTGCGATTCTGACCATCTGACCCTTCTGAAGCGAATTTTCGTGTTGACTCTGTGTGAGAACGTTCGCACTTTATCAGGACAGTTGTCAACGCGGCACGCTGAACTTCTGCGCGACGCACATTTTTCAACCCGCCCTGGCTCCAAGCGCCAGACCGTCCCCCCATTTGGACCTGCCAATGCAAGAGGCCTTTATGAAAACCGAACTCAACCCCGATATCTCAAAAGCTCTGAGCGCCATAAGGGTCGCGAGATCAGGAACGTCTTTCTCGTCGCCTGTGGCGGATCCCTTTCAATCATGCACCCGGGCAAGTACTTTCTCGACCGCCATTCCAAGACACTGAACTCTGACGTTTACAACGCCGACGAGTTCATCGCGCGCAATCCCCTCAAGCTTGACGAAAACGCCCTGGTCATCCTTTGCTCTCAGACCGGCACCACAAAAGAAACTGCCGCCGCAGCCGAGTTCGCGCGCTCAAGGGGCGCTGCCACGATAGCCATGACACTGGACTCGGACTCCCCGCTCGGCCGGACCGCCGAACATGTTCTCAACTATCAGGCGTTCTACACGACCGGCATTCCCATCGACGCTGCCGAGTCCAATTATGGCGTGCTCTACATGCTGCTGGCCGGTCTGGTGAACCAGACCGACGGAGTCGATATCATACCTTCACTCCTGTCGAGCCTGAGCCATCTTCAGCCGGCCATCGACAAGGCCCATGAGGTCTTTGCTCCCATGTTCGATGACTATGCACCTCGGCTCGCCAAGAAAGACGTCATCTATACGCTTGCCAGCGGCGCCAACTACGGCGCAGCCTACTCCTTCTCGATCTGTGTGTTGATGGAGATGCAGTGGATCAATTCTCAGGCCATTCACGCCAACGAATATTTCCATGGCCCGTTCGAAGTCACCGACGAGGACGCAAGCTTCATCGTCATGGTCGGTCTTGATGAGACCCGCCGCATGGAGGAAAGAGCAAGAGACTTCGCACTCCGGTTTGGTTCGGAAAAGAACGTCATGGTCCTCGATGCAAAAAAGCTCGACCTCAGCGGCATTGACGAAGCCTTCCGCGGCTATCTTGTTCCACTGGTGTTCTTCGACACGTTGTGGCGCTTTGCCTATAGAATTGCTGATCTGCGCAACCAGCCCATGCTGGAGGGCCGGCGCTATATGAAAAAGATCTCCGACTACTGATCACAGTTTCTGACCCGCCAGGCAGGGAAAAGCCGCATTTGCGCCGGTATCGGAAAACCGATTCCGGCGCGTTCTATTTGCTCGGGCCCTGTCTATGCCAAGCGCCCGATGGCTGCAGAGAGCTTTTCCACGCTCTGCTTGAGAGCGGGCTTTGGATCAAGATAATATCTCGAATTGGTCAACTCGAGCGAAAGGGCCCCCTGGTAGCCAATGGTTTGGAGCTCGGCAAGGTAGAGATCGAGGTCGAGCATGCCATCTCCCCAAGCCAGATGACTGCCCGCGACATCTGCATCCGTCATGTGCATGTGAGCGAAACCGGATTTCAGCTCGGTCGCGTAATCGGAAACACTTTCTTCCGACAGAACCGCTGCCGAGGTATCCATCATTGATCGGATTGCCGGTGAGCCGACGACAGCGAGCAGCCGGGCAAGATCGCGTGCCGTGGTTGCCACATTGCTCCATGCCGGTGGCAGGCACTCGAGATAAAGGGTTATGCCAAGCTCTTCTGCGCGTTTTGAAATCGTTCCAAGCGAATTCACACACCGATCCCACGCCAGTGCCGCCGGCTCATTGGCATATCCCGAGCCTGGTGTAACCAGCAGCGCAGGACTTGCCATCTCCGCACACATCTCCAGGCATTGCTCAAAATAGCGAACGCTGCGATTTCTAAGCTTTTCTTGAGGTGATGCGAGATTGATCGGGTAGACGCATTGTTCCGGTGTGAAACAGGCGATCTTTAGGTTGCGCGTGCGAATCTGGTTTCTCAATTCGCGTGCATCACTCAGTGTCCGGTCGCCCACATAAAAGTGTGGCGCGGCGCCCCAGATCTCGACCTGGGTAAGACCGAGTTCGGCGGCATCGTCAAGGAATGCCTCGAGCGGATAGCGCTGGTAGTGGAAGTTCATCGCGCAGATATTGTCGAACGACAAAGGCACGGGCCTACTCCTATTTTCTGATCCATCGTTGCCGCGTTCGGGCGAAAGAACCGGACAACCGGCTCCGCACTGTGAACGTTCTCATTTCTTCATACAACGGGCAAGATGGGTCGGCCAATTTTGTCACTGAACCGCCAAGAGGCGTAGGAGAACTCGCGACCGCCTCGCTCTGCCACGAGTTTTTGAAGTCGGGAGCGTGCGTCCAGCAAGGCGTCTAAACTGTCGCGGTCCCGGTCGACCCCATGCCCACCCCAAAACGACATAGGTCAGCCGCAGCGGGTATGGCAGCACGGCAGAACATCGGTGATACAGATCTCAGATCGCACCATGTCACACGCTAGGGCAAATCGAAGTACGGATCGTCGGCATTTTTGAACTCGCAGGGGTTTCCGTCCGGATCCGAAAAGATGGCGATCGTGCCCCACTCGAGCCGCAGAACCTCTACAGCGATCCCGAGCTCGGCAATTCGGTTGGCTGCACGATCAACATCGGGCACATCAAACCGCAAGACGACGGGATTGATCTCGGCGCCCTTGCGGAGATCTGCGCTTACGCCGCCCCGCTCCACCATCAGATAGCTGTCGACACCGAAATGGAAGCAGAGCAGGTGGGGCTTCTGGTACCACAAGTTCAACGAGAGCACGTCCCGGTAAAATTCCGTGCACGCGGCAAATCTCTCTGTCTTGAGGATAATCCCAAACCGAGCGGCAGTTATCCCTTCCATTTTGTCCTCCTGGGAACATCTCCGCGGCCGGAATAATCAAGCTGTGTTTGTGCGAGGATGGTTGCGAACTGGTTGGCATTTTGTCGTCGGCGCCGAACCAATGAGATCCAAGCGCGAGAGACCAAGGTCATTCAGTCGGTGTTCGGAAAGGGCACAGAGTTGAACGGTTACATTACGCTTTCGGCGGCGGTCGGCAAGGCGACCAAGCTTGGAGGCCAGGAACATATACGGTCCCCATTTAAGGTTTTCGGGGCCAGAACGACCCGCGCGCTTCTGGCTTTGCCGGGTGGTCGACGATTGGTGACTTGTCCAGCCCATACTGAAGCCAAAACGATGCTGCCCCCAGGATTTGGAGGGGGGTCAGGGACTGGTGGAGCCACAACCAACCCAGGGCAACGGCAACGAGCGGGCTGACCATGCCCAGCATGGAGACGGCGGCTGGTTCCAGTCGAGCCAGCCCGCGAAACCACAGGCCATAGGTAGCGGCCGCACCGACCAGACCAAGCCAGGCAAGGGCCATCCAGTTGGTGGCGGACAATGGGGGCAGTGCCGGTTCAACAAGCATTGCCAGAGGCAGAAGCACCAAACCACCTGCAGTCAATTGCCATGCCGTGAAGCTTAGAGCGGAGGCCGGCGGAGCCCACTTCCGACTGAGCACCGTACCGGCGGCCATTGAAGCCGCCCCGAGAACCCCTGCCAGAATGCCTACGGGATCAAGCGCAGCGGCGGGCCCCAGAAGCAGTAGTGCGACCCCGACCACACCAGCGACCGCCGCAATAACAGCGCCGCCCATAATGGGCGTGCCTAGCCAGGCACGCGCCAATCCGATTACCATAAGGGCCTGGACAGCGCCAAGGGTTGCCGCCACACCGCCTGGCAGCCGGTCTGCGGCGATGAAGAGCATGGTCCAGAAAAGCCCGAAATTGAGGGCACCAAGGACCAGAACGCGGCCTGTCAGGGCCAGGGGCGGGAGGCTGCGCGTGAGCGCCAGGAGCAAGATGCCTGCCGGCAGGGCTCGGAGCGCAGCCAGGGTCAGAGGGTGACCACCGGGAAGCGCCTCGGTGGTCACAATGTAAGTGCTGCCCCAGACTGCCGGTGCCAGGGCAGTCAGGAAGATATCTGATATCCGTGACATTTTGAGCTCCAGTGCCGGATGATGCACGACTAGGCTGCGGCCGCCTCAGGCCGCGTCCAGTGCCCAATCCTCCTGTGCGAGCCGCCCTGCAACTCGGGCAACATGAGCGCCCTGAAAGCGAGCGCCGGCAAGATCGATCTCGGTTGGGTGACGGGCGCCATCAACGCCGGCGATTGTTCCGGCCCCGTAAGGTGAGCCCCCAACCACGCTTTCGCCATGTGTCTGCCCGGCAAAGGAATAGGGCAGTCCGACAATCACCATGCCGAAGTGCATGAGCGGAACATGCGTAGACAGGATAGTGGCTTCATGGCCACCATGTTGGGACCCGGTCGAGGCAAAGACCGCACCAACCTTGCCCACCAGGGCATTGCGGGCCCACAACCCGCCTGCCTGATCAAGAAACTGCTTTATCTGCCCCGCCATCATGCCGAAGCGTGTTGGGGTTCCGAGGATGATGCCGTCGTAGTTGGCGAGGTCGCCGGGGCTGACCAGCGGCGTGTCGTCAACAATATAGCCGGACTTCTCGCGGACGGCTTGAGGAACCGTTTCAGGAATACGGCGCAGGTCCACGATCGTCCCTTGGACGCTCAGCGCGCCTTCGGCCTCTGCCTCCGCCAATGCGCGGACATGGCCATAGCTGGAATAGTAGGCGACAAGTATGCGTGTCATTTGGATGCCTCTGGCAAGGTTTGGAATTGCCAGCAACATCCCTGACCTTGGGCGGCCGAGTAATCACCCGGCGCTCAAAACACTGTTCACGCTGCGTCAAGAATGGCGATCGTTCAGCGCATCCTGAAGATGGGCAACAAAAGCCCTGGCCCTGGGGTCGGATCCCATATGCGATGCGGTGACGGCGAAGACCTCGGGCGAGGGCAGTTCGTATTCGGGCAAGACACGCGTGAGGCGTCCATTGGCCACAGGTTCACGCGATATGAAGTCTGGAAGCGTGCCGATACCGCAGCCTGCAATCAGCAGATCGCGCAGAACGACGCTGCTGCCGACCTTGATGCGCGGATGCAGTGCAAGCTTTTTGGGCTCGTCCGGCCCAAGCAATTGCCATTCGCTCTGATGGCCAGCCAGGGTGAAACCGACCACCGTGTGAGCAGCAATGTCATCGGGCCTGGTCGGCGTGCCGAAACGCTCGAGATAAGAGGGCGAGGCAAAGATTGCCTGTTTGAGTTGTCCCAAACGACGAACCATCAGCGAAGAGTCGGGTAGACTGGGTCGAACGCGGATGGATATGTCGAAGCCGCCTTCAATAACGTCGAGGATTCTATCGTCCAAAGACAGGGTAACCTCAAGCTCGGGATAGCTTTCCAGAAAGCCCGGGAACATTGGCGCGATTACCAGTTGTCCGAAGGAATGTGGGGCATTGATCTTGAGATGGCCGATCAGCGAACTGGCGCTGGCACGGATGTCATCCTCAAGCGCGTTTACTGCCGACAGAATGGTCACGGCCTTCTCGTAATAAGCCTGCCCCGCTTCCGTGAGTGACATGCTGCGAGTCGTGCGCGTCACCAAGGTGCAGCCCAGGCTCTTTTCAAGCAGCTTGATTTCCTTGCTGAGCAAGCCGGGAGACACCCCCAGATCGCTGGCTGCACCCACAAAGCTGCCGCGCTCGACAATCCGCCGGAAGGCATTCATCACCGAAAGCTTGTCCATATTCGGCCTACGATCTCGAAACCTGCTATAGCCGACGGTAGCCGCGTTTGCGGGCGGATAAAAGCTATTCAACCTCGTCGAGGGGCGAGGGCTGAGTGCAGGCTGGTCTAAATGCCGCTGAGTTCCTCGGCGAGGAAGTCGAACACCATTCGGACTCGCCTGGAGGTGTTGAGCTCGCGGTGTGTGGTTAGCCAGATGGGAAAGACAAAGGCTGGAGCCTTGTCATCAAGGGCGCGGACAATGCCAGGGGTGCTTTCGCCTAGAAATTCCGGGACCATGCCAATACCCAGACCAGCCTTGAGCAGTTCCCAATGGACCAGATGGCTGTCTGCCAGGATGGTTAGATTACTGCGGTCGATGGGCAAGCCCGCCTCTACCAATCCGGCCAGATAGGTATCGGGCGACCACAGGCTGATAAAATCGGCCTCAGCGACCGTTTCCGCAGTCAGCGGCCTGCCGAAGCGTTCGATATAGACCTTCGAAACATAGAGCCGCGCAGCGACGTCCTTGATCTTGCGGGCAATCAATTCGGGCTGGTCCGGACGGAAATTGCGGATGGCAATGTCGGCTTCACGGCGGCGCAGGTCGGCGGCGGAGTTCTTGGCGATCAGGTCCACGGTCAGGCCGGTGGCGGCGCGGCGCAGCTTCTCGATGATAGGGGGCAGCAGATAGGCCGTGTCGATCTCGCTGGCGGTGATGGCGATTGTGCCTTCTAGCGCCTGTGCCCGTCCTGATGCGCCGAGCGAAAGGCGCCCTGCCGCTTCACCCATTGTGCGAACATGCTCGAGCAGGTCCAGCCCACTGGGAGTGAGCTCAAGCCCTCGGCCTGTTCGCTCGAAAAGCACCACGCCCAGTTCCTCCTGCAAGGCGTCCACCTGTCGCCCAAGCGTCGGCTGCGCCATGCCCAGAGCACGCGCAGCGGCAGACAGAGACCCTTCCTCTGCCGTGACCAGAAAAGCCCGGGCGCGGTTCCAGTCAAATCTGACAGATCGCCAATCCATGCAAATATGCATATCGAAATACAGGATTTAGTCAATTCTGCAGAGAGCACGTCTGCCGTACCTCTTGGCCATCGGCACCGCAATGGTGCATCCAAAAGGAGACGACAGATGAAGGCGGTTATTGCCAATGCCTATGGCGGTCCGGAAGTCCTGAGCATTCAAGAGATCGATCGTCCGACCCCCAAGGATAATGAGATCCTTGTGAAGATTTATGCCAGCGCCGTAACCCAGGCCGACGTGATGATGCGGACGGGCAAGCCCCTGTTCGGCAGGCTGTTCCTGGGGCTGCGCAAGCCCAAAGCTGCGGTGCCCGGCACGGCCTTTGCCGGCAAGGTTGAGGCCGTCGGGCGCCGGGTATCCCGCTTTGCGGTCGGTGACGATGTGTTCGGAGAGACGACCATCGGATTTCACGCCCACGCCCAGTTCGTGACCGTCCCAGAGGACGGGATCGTCGAGACAATTCCGATGACCATGTCCTATGAAGAAGCGGCGCCGGTGACCGATGGCGCGCTCACGGTACACAATTTCCTGACGCGGCTTGTGACGATCCAGCCGGGACAGAAGGTGCTGATCAACGGTGCGGCGGGTGGCCTTGGCACCTCGGCGGTGCAACTTGCCAAGCATCTGGGCGCCGAAGTCACCGCGGTGGCGAGTTGGCGCAATGCCGCTTTCCTGCGCGACCTCGGTGCCGATCATGTCATCGACTATGGGGCCGAGGATTTCACCCGGCGGCGTGGCGCCTATGACGTGATCTTCGATACGGTGGGCAAGGTGCCGTTCGGCAAGGCCAAGCGGGCGCTCACGTCCGACGGCGTCTATCTCTCGCCGGTTCTTGGTCTTGGTCTTTTGCTCCGCATGTTGTGGACGGGGAGGTTTGGACGCAAGAAGGCAAAGTTCTCTGCCACGGGGCTCTTGCCGCATGCCGAACTCAGCAATCGTCTGGCGGAAGTCAAAACCTTGATCGAGGACTGTGCGCTAAAGACCATCATCGACCGGCGCTATGGCCTCGACCAGATCGCTGAAGCCCACGAATACGTCCAGAGCGGCCGCAAGCGCGGCAATGTCGTGCTCGAAATCGACCACCACGACGTGGCGATTCTCGCGGCCGAGTAACTTCCTACCCCCAAAGACACCTCGTAACGCTGGCCGCCAAATCGGCCAGTCCATCCCCTAGGGTCCAAAGGAGGACACCAAGATGGTCGGCCTTGACCAGGAAGCTCGTTCCAACAAAAGCACCACCCGTGCCGCGGGTCTGTTCTATCTCGCTATCATCGCCCTGGGCATCTGGAGCGAAATGGCGGTTCGTGAAATGCTCATCGTGCCGGACAACGGCCCACAAACGCTCGCCAATATTGTGGCATCCAGCGGATTGTTCTCCCTCAGCCTCGCCGCCGACGTCGGCATGATCCTGTGCGATATTGCAGTAGGCATCTTTCTCTACCTGCTATTTCGCGAGGTGGCGCCGCGTGTGGCCCTCGCCGCAATGATCTTGCGCCTGACTCAAGCCATTGTACTTGCCGCGAACCTCCTGTTTCAGGTAGCCGCGATGGTACTGCTGCGTGGGGAGCACTTTCCCGACGCTTTCGGAGCCGACAACCTTGCCTGGGCGGTGCAAGCATTGCTCCAATTGCAGGGGCAAGGCTATGACCTTGGTCTCATCTTCTTCGGGATCAACTGCCTGCTGACGGCCTGGATGATCATGCGATCGACCATTGTGCCCAAGCTGGTCGGAATTGGAATCGCCGCCTCGGGCCTGGTCTATCTTTCAGGGAGCGGGTTTGTTCTGCTGACCGGCGATCAGCCGATGGTCATAACCATTGCCTACCTCATACCCCTGATCGCCGAACTGGCGTTCGCGATTTGGCTGCTGGTCGGCGCGAGGTTGAGCACCGTCTAACGCCACAGCCAGGTCTTTGTTACCAGCACTCCTTAAGTTGCCCTTTGGGGTCTTTTGCCCCGAAGGCATCATGCTATCACCGCCTGGAGATCATCTTTGAGGCTTTTGGCTGGATTAGTACGATGACCTTCCCGACAAAGGGAGACGGGCCAAACTCATTCTAGCCGTGGAGCTGCCCGCAACGGCGAGGTCTGATTGCGGCCACGGCAGTGGCAAATGCAGTCTCGGCGCGACATTGTGGGTCACTGCATATCCCCACTTGTTAACGATCTTGTGGCTGGGGTTGCTGGCATCGATGAGGTCAAAGACGTCGCCCTGGAGGTTCGTGAGCAAGGGGTCTTGGAGGACGCCTCCCCATTTGCGAAATGTGGAACCGCACCTTCACACCACGCGCAGTCGTGTGGTCTGTCGCGTCCAGCGTCCGACGCCAGTGCATGAGTATCGAGGGGCAGCCGAGGTCTATCGTGCGGTCTCATAAAGCAGAAGCGCCAGGGCCACGACGTGGCGCATTCCCTCACAGGCTTCTACGGCCTTTCGATCGAAATGCCCCGGTCCCGACAAGCAGTTGAGCGTGCCGATGACCGCACCCTTCACAACGATTGGAACATTGACAATTGATTCACAACCGAGCGACCGGATCAGCTCGTGATCAAACATCACCGCCGCAAGCTCAGCGTAGTCATTGGCAACGAAGGTCTGCTGCTGTTCGATGACGTGCTCGCTCCAGGGCGTATCGTTGGGCGGTTTCCGCCCCGCCGCAGCATATGCATCGGGCATTGAAGAATAGAGCCGCAGAAATGAGCCATCGGCAATGTCGCGCTGGGTCACCGTCACCAGCTTGACCCCCAGGTCTTCACGAAGCCGGTTGGAAACCAGTCCCAGAATGTCGGCCGGGGTGACGCCATCTTTTGCAAGCGCCTCGGAAACACGGGCGTTCAAATCCCGCCCTTGTTGGGGTGTCTCGGGCATGGCCCTTCTCCTTATTGCTGGAAGAAGGCGGGGCAGGTCCCTGCCCCGCGCTCATTCTACCGGATGGCGCGCGGCGTGCTGGCCGTCTCATCTATCCGGCCGTCCACTATGACGACCCCATAGTCGCTTTCAGCTGCCCCAACCGAAAGATATCCCCGATCGAGATCGCGCTGAATTTCCGCAAACGGGCGCTCGAGCGGATTTCCAAAGCCGCCCCCGCCGCCAGTACGGGTGACGACAAGAGTGCCCTTGGGCAGCACACGGGCCCGCATCTTGAGCGGGGTCTCCCGGGTGCCGTCAGGCAGGACCAGGGTATTTTCCGGCCCCTTGGCGTCCTTACCCCCCTTGAGACCCCACGCGGGGGTCTTGCTGCGCTCAAACCACAGAGCCCCGCCGGCGTCTTCCATCATGCGATAGCTGCGCACGACGCCATTTCCACCCCGCCAGCGGCCTGCTCCGCCCGTGTCGGGCCGGATGGAAAACTCTTCGATACGGACCGGGAACTTGGTCTCATAAACCTCGGCAGACAGGTTGCGAAATCCGCCATTGACCAAATTGATGAGCGCGCTCTCCCCGTCCGATCCGTTCGAGCCACCCCAGCCTCCCGCGGTCGCTTCCACCGAAAGCCATTGCTTCTTGCGCGGATCAACGCCGAAAAACGAGGCCACCATGGAATCCCCATAATGGGCCGCCGTCGCCTGTTCCGGCATGGCCTCGGACAGACACGCGATCATAAGGTCAGCCAACAGCCCCAGTCCGGTGAAGTACCACGCGCACGCGTAGGGCTCTCTTGCATTGAACATGCAGACATCGGGAATCCTGACGGTCATCGTCGAGAACGAGCCACCGGTGATGGCGCGATCAGGGCTGATCATTGTCTTGTATGCGAGGCGCAGCAGCGATTGCGTCTGCACTGCCCCGCAATTGATCGACCCCGCGACCGGAGGAGAAGATCCCTCAAGGTCAATGAGCATGTTCTCGCCCTCGATGGTGAGCGTGAGGCGAACCTTAACCGGGTCGTCGGACTGCCCATCATTGTCGAGATATCCCTCGCGCGACCAGGTCCCGTCGGCCAGTGCCGCTATGGCAGCCCGGTCCAGGGCGCGCGACTGTTCAAAGATGTTGAGACAGCTCGCCCTGTAGGTGTCTCGGCCAATCCGGTCCAGCAACTGGCCCAGCCGACGCTCCCCGGTTCGGATCGAGCTGACCTGAGCGCGGAAATCGCCCAGAATTGCAGACCGCATGCGGGTGTTGCGCTGAATAAGATCGATCCAGTCCTCGAGCTCCTCGCCGCCTTTGACGACCCGTGTGGGGCCAAGACGCCAGCCTTCCTGGAAAATCGAGCTCGACCCCATGGGCATGCCGGGATCCATCGCCCCCACATCGGACCAATGCGCCCGGGCTGCGCCAAACCCCACCAGAACACCCTCATGAAACAGTGGCCCCACAGCCGTAAAGTCATTGAGGTGGGTGCCCTGAAGGTAGCTGTCGTTCATCAAGAAGATGTCGCCGGGGCCAATGTCATCGCCATACTTGTCGATCACCAGATGCACACACGCATCAATGGCCCCCACAAAGAGCGGAACACCGGTCGATTGGCCCAGCATATTTCCTTCCGCGTCAAGGATGGCCACAGCGCTGTCGCGGCCCTCGTAAATGACGGGGGAATAGGCCGAGCGCCAAAGCGCGGCATTCATGTCCTGGGCACACGAGATAACAAAGTTGCGGACAACTTCGGTCGTAATCGGATCGCTTTTCATCGTCATGGCCCTCACTCCCCGTCGATCTTGGTCATGGACAGATGACCACCAGTGATCACCTCGACCCGCCAGCCGGGCGGCACCAAAGTGGTGGTCGTTTCCTCTTCGATAATCGCAGGCCCGATGAGCGTATCGCCGAGCGCATAAGCCTCGCGCCGCACGACGTCGGTGTCGTGTTCGGCGCCGTCGAAATAGACCTTGCGGGTGCGAATGGTGTGGCTTTCGCGGTCTTTGGGACTGGGAAGCCCCGGACGCCGCAAACGCCCGAGTGCCGCAACGCGCAAATTGGCAACTTCAACCCCGGCGGCCGCACTCGAATGACCGTACTGGGCCTGATAGGCGGCATCGAACCGGTCGCGCACCGCCTTGAGGTCAACCGTGCCCGTGCCTGCCGGTATCGTCAGCACATATTCCTGACCTTCGTAGCGCAGATCGACCGACCGCTCGAAACTGATGTCGGTCTCATCCATGCCCTCATGCTTGAGATGCTCGCGGCCCTGATCCTCCAACCCTTCGAAAGCCTGTGTCAGTTCTGACGGCGACGCTGCACTCCAATCGCCATACCAGGTCATCTTGAAGTCGTGGCGCATATCGGTCTGGAGCATGCCGAATGCGGAAAATGCACCCGGATGGACCGGAATGATCACTTCCCCGATGTCGAGCTGTTCGGCAAGGGCAGCAGCCTGGCTCGGCCCGGCGCCACCATAGGCCAGGAGCGCAAAGTCTCGTGGATCGATCCCGCGCTGCACGGTAATGGTGCGGATGGCATCAGCCATCTTTGCGTTGATGATGTCGATAATGCCTTGAGCAAATGCTGCAGGTTCGAGTCCGAACCGGTCACCCAAAGACCTGACTGCCGTTTCCGCCGCTTGAGCATCGAGTGTCATCTCTCCGCCGGAAAAGTTCGAGCTATCGAGGCGTTTGAGCACCAAATTCGCATCCGACACCGTGGGTTCGACACCCCCACGGCCATAGCACGCCGGACCGGGGACAGACCCGGCCGATTGCGGCCCCACACGCAGCGCATTTGCCTCCTCCCACGCAATCGAGCCGCCGCCGGCACCAATCACATGAATGTCCACTACCGACATTTGGACCGGCAGACCCTCAAGGGTGGTCTCGTTGGAGATCGAGGGCAGCCCATCTACAATCAAACTGGCATCAAACGAGGTGCCGCCCATATCGACGCAAATCAGATTGGCTCGCCCCGCCTGTTCGGCCAGCGATCTCCCCCCGATCGTGCCGCCCACTGGACCCGACAGCAATGTCTGAAGCGGACTGCTGGCCGCAGCGTCAGCGGTCATAGCGCCACCATTGGATTCCATGACATGAACGCGCCCGCCTTCAGGCAGCGTATCGGCCATCTGCTCGACCAAGGTTGAAAGATACCGGCGCACCACCGGTGCGGTGAAGGCGTCCATCACGGTGGTCGATATCCGGTTGAACTCCCGCCATTCGGGGGACACCCGGTGCGAGAGCGCAATGTCGATATCGGGCAACCACTCGCGCAGATACGCTTCGGCGGCGAGCTCATGCTCGGGATTGCGGAAGCCAAAAAGAAAACAGATCGCGATGGCATCATAGCCGTTTTCGCTCACCGCGCGGACAACGGCGTCGAGCTGATCAAGAACAATCGGCGTTTCCACCGTTCCGTCAGCCGCTATCCGCTCGCGTACGGTGAACGTATCCTCGACTGAAACCAGGGGCTCGGGCTTGCGCCAGCGGATCGAAAATATCTCGCCGCGGTCATTGCCCTGGATGGTGTAAACATCGCGAAAGTTCTCGGTCGTAACCAGCGCCACCCTGGCGCCCTTACGGGTCAGGACCGAATTGAGGCCCACCGTCGTGCCGTGCACGAAAAAATCGATGTGCTCGCCCTCGCCCAACCCCTTCCTGACGCCATCAAGCACGGCAAGTGCGGGGTTTTGCGGGGTCGAGAGAACCTTGAGCGCTCGTACAGCACCGGTTTGGCTGTTTTGAAATACGATATCGGTAAAGGTCCCGCCGATATCGGCCGAGACGCGGTATCCGGTTGAAGACATCCTGCCAACCTCTCCTTTGATGATCCCATGCCCCGGTGGACCGGGGTCAATTCTCCAGATTCCGGCACGCTGGCAACAGCATGCACGCCGCGGAAACGCCCGGTTCACAAGGGTTGTCCGCACTCCCATTGCCAAGATGCTAAGTTGCGTGCAAACTTTATGCAAGACAATAATGCAAACTTTATGCTAGCGTTCCCGAGTGGAAGCGACGTCCAAGGGAGAGGAACGGCCTGAATGTCCAAGCTCGATGAACCGGAAAAATCGGCAGCGGTACGACGCGAACGCGGCGCCACCACAGTCTATCAGGCCCTGCGCGAGGAGATTTTCAATCTCCAGCGCGAACCCGGTTCCGGCCTTGACGAAGTGGGAATCGCCAAAGAGTTCAACCTCTCGCGCACTCCTGTGCGCGAGGCGCTATTCATGCTTTCCGGAGAGGGCCTGGTTCACGTCCTGCCCAACCGCGCCTCGATCGTTGCTCCGCTCACAATGCACCGGCTCAACGATCTTCTCGATACCTGGCTGATTCTTACCCGCGCCGTGTGCGTTGACGCCGCCCATCGTCGCACGCCCGATGATCTCGTCGACCTCGAAGACCGCGTCGTGCAATTTGAAGTGGCGATTGAAGCTGGCGATGTCTTGAGCATCGCAAAAGCCATGCTGCATCTCCAGCGCGGCTATGGTGAAGTTGCCCGCAATTTCTTTCTGGGCCGTTATTACCCGCTGTGCCTCGATGCCGGACGACGCACCCTGCTGCTGCATTATTTTCCCTATGCCAGCGCTGCCGATCTCGCCCAGCAAGTAAAAAACCATCGCGCCATGATCGCGGCCATAAGGGTCAATGACACAGTGGCCTGCAACAAGATCGCCGGCGAGATGCTGGCGGCTATCTTGACCGTAATCAAAGCCTCGCTCGAACCGTCGATCGCCGACGAGGTGGATCTGGTCACCTCACCGCTCTCGCGCGCCGCCACCCCGAAAAGATGAAAGACGCTCCGCATATGGACAACAGTCAACGGATCGCCAAACTCTCGACACTGCTCAAGGCCGCAGACTGCCCTGCCATTGCCTTTGTGCCGGGTCCAAACTTTTACTATCTCACCGGTGTCAGCCTCGCGCTCATGGAGCGCCCGACCATCCTTATCATTACCGCCGAGGGCGATGCGCACGCAGCTATCCCGGCGCTGGAGCGTGATCGCTGGGCGGCAGAAATGCCACACGCGCAGACGGTCTATTGGCAAGATTCCGACGGATATTCCGGTGCTCTTGCAGAGCTTGCCAAGCAAGTCGGTGGCAAACGATTGGCCGTTGAGGGCAATCGAATGCGCCAATTTGAAGCTGCGGCGCTCAGCGCCGCTTTCGGCAGCGCGGTGAGCGATGGAACGGCGATGCTGGCATCGCTTCGATTGATCAAAGAGCCCCAAGAGGTCTCTGCGATCCAGCGGGCCATTGACGTTAGCGAGGCAGCCCTGATGGCTACGCTCGCCCAGTGCGTGCCGGGATGAGCGAAACCGAAATCCGGGCCCGCCTGCAGGTCGAAATGCTGGAGCGTGGGGCCGACGGGCCGGGCTTTGACCTTATCGTTCTGGCTGGCGGCGCGGCTGCCGATTGCCACGGAATTCCGTCTTCGGAGCGCATATTGAAGCCAGGCGACGCCCTGCTGTTCGACTTCGGCGCCAAGCTGAACGGATATAGCGCGGACATCACCCGGACCTATTTCTGCGAGGAAGTGCCTGAGCCCCATCGGCGCTTTTACGAGGTTGTCCTGGAAGCCAATCGCGTGGGGCGTGACATGATCGCGCCAGGGATTGCCATCCACGATCTGGACCACGCTGTGCAATCGGTGCTGCGCGATGCCGGTTACGGCGCCAACATTCGACACAAGGTCGGCCACGGGCTCGGTCTCGACATTCACGAAGCCCCGCAACTCATGGTGGGCAACCATGAAACGCTCCAAGAGGGCATGGTGATCACCATCGAACCGGGACTTTACGAACCCGGCGTTCTCGGCGTCCGGATCGAGGACGACGTTCTGGTGACCGAAAGTGGCGCCAAATCTCTGACCTCCCTGCCGCGGGAACTCGAGGTGATTGGCCGATGAAACATAAGCCGGCAGTGCTGATCCGGCGCCCGACACACAAGATGCCCGGTCGACGGGAAATCGATGTGTGGCGCTCACAGCCGATCCCATGGGGACGATATGACCGCAACAGCCTATACCAACGCCCGATTGCTGGATTTCGAGCGCGAGGCGCTCACAGCGCCGACGACCGTGACAACTGACGGCGACACAATCGCGAGCATCGGCCAGGCTGCGCCGGCCAATGCCGAGATCATCGATCTGGGCGGACAAACGCTCATGCCCGGTCTGATCGACAGTCATTTCCACGTTGTCGCCCACACCCTCAACCTCTGGAGCAATGCCATTGCCCCGGATTCCCTGGCCGCTTTTCGGGCCGGGGCGGTAATGGAAGAGCTTTTGACTCGCGGATTTACCACCGTGCGCGACCTGGGCGGTGCCGATCTGGGCCTCGTGCGCGCCGTGGAAGACGGCTACATCGACGGCCCCAACCTCGTCATCTGTGGCAAGGGCCTCTCGATGACAGGCGGCCACACCGATCTTCGTGAGCGCACCGATATCCGCCCCGACGCCCTGGGATGGCGGCTGGGGAACATGGGCATCCTGGTCGATGGTGTCGATAACGTCCGCGCCACATGCCGCAAGATGCTCAAGGAAGGCGCCAAGTTCATAAAAGTCATGGCCAATGGCGGGGTATCCTCGCCCAATGACCCCATCGACTCCATCCAGTATTCCGATGCGGAAATCCTGGCAATGGTCGAGGAGCCAAGAACGCCAACACCTATGTTGCCGCCCATGTCTATCACGATGCCGCCATTCGCCGCTGCGTGGATCTCGGCGTGCATTCCCTCGAGCATTGCAACCTGATTACCCCCGAAACCGCCCGGCGCGCAGCAGATGCCGGGTGTATCGCCGTTCCGACGCTGGTCGCATACGAGGGGCTCAAGCTCGAAGGGGCCGCACTTGGGCTCGGGCAAGCCGAACAGGCAAAGATTGATGTGGTGCGTGATCGGGGGCTGGAGAGCCTTGCCATTATGCGCGACGCGGGCCTGTCCATGGCCTTTGGCACCGACCTCCTGGGCCAGTTGCGCAAGTATGGCGGCATGGAATTCGACCTCCTGGCCAAAGTGCTTACCTCAGCACAGATCATTCGCAGCGCAACCGAGGTGGGTGCGCGCCTGTGTGGACTGGAAGGAAAGGCAGGGACCATCAAACAGGGCGCCCGCGCCGACATGATCGTCGTCAATGCCGATCCATTCGCAGACGTCACCATCCTGGGCAAGCCTCAAACCCATATCACGCGCGTCATCAAATCCGGGCGCACCGTACGCGAAATGGCGCACCCAAAAGGCGGCCACCTATGAGTGATGACACCTGCAACACAGCCAAGATCTGCCAGTTCCTGGCCCAACCGCAATCTGCGGTCTCCCTGTTTGGCTATGTCCGCGATGGTCTGATCCGCGAGATCGGATGCGGGCTAATGACCGCCTCACTCTACGACCTTGAGACAATGCGCACCCGACGCGTCTTTACCGACAACGACGCTGCTTATGCCCTTGGCAACTTCAAAAGGCTCGACCGCAACCGGTTCTACCAATTGGTGGTTGAAGCCGCCAAGCCGTTCTCAAGCACAACAATTGAAGAACTCGCCGAGGTCTTTTTTGACTGGGAGCACATCCGGGCCCTGGGCTATGGATCCAATCTCAATCTGCCAGCCGTAGCGAACGGCAAGGTGCTCGGCACCGTCAATCTTCTTGAAAAGACCGGCCACTACACGCCGGATCGCGTCGCCGCCGCCATGAAATGGCAGCCGCTTGTGACTTTAAGTTTTCTCTTACTCATGGCTGAGGGGCCTGAGTCAGCGAACTTCCTTGGCCGTCCCATCTCGCAAGGGGCGATCACCGAGGGCGCGCGTCAAACTCATGAGGCGCGTCCACATATCTAAACCTCATAGTTCAAAGGGAGATCTTAGCTATGAAGACAATGACAAAACTCGCCGTTCTCGCAACGGTCCTGACGCCGGTGCCAGCGATGGCACAGGACGATGCAATTTCTATCGCGTACCTGGCATCGTCCAGCCAGAACGGGTTCAATCAGGCCATCTATGAGGGCATCCAGCGCGCCGCCGCGGAATACGACAACGTGTCGGTCGAGATATTTGACGGCGAGTTTTCTGCCCCTGTGCAGTTCAGCCAGGTCGAAGATCTCGTTGCCGCCAGCGTTTCGATGGCATGATCGTCACGCCCAACGACACCGTCGGTATTGCCACTGCACTCGAAACTGCAGCGGACGCTGGCGTAAAAACCGCCGCAACCCTGTTTCCCATCGGCCCTGACCTCTCCACATGGAGCCCCAGGTCGAAGGCCTTGTCACGACGGTGGCGTCCGATCCCTCGATCGGTGCAGCGCGTCAGGCAGAAGACGTGGTCGCCTATTGTGAGGACAAGGACCCCTGCAAGGTGGTTGTGCTGATCGGCCAGCTGGTCTTCCCTTTCGACAACCTGCGCTACGAAACCTACCAGACCGTTCTGGGCGAACACGACAATATCGAGATCGTGGCGACCGGTGAGGGCAACTACAGCCCGGAAGCCTCGATGATGGCGATGCAGGATATTTTGCAGTCCAACCGCGATGTCGATGTCGTGCTCTCGAACGCTGACCAGCACCTGATGGGCGCAGAAATCGCCATTCAGGACGCGGGCCTGGATCTGGAAGAAATCTATCTCATCGGCGCCGGGCTCAACCAGATCGCTGTCGATGCCATTCGTTCTGGAATGTGGGATGCGTCTCTCGCCCAGTTCCCGCGGTCCATGGGCGAAGCTGCGCTGCACTCCATGGTTGCCGCCATCCGAGGCGAAGAAGTCGAGACCTGGATCGATGAATCCAAGCTCGGCGCGTCGCCGGCCATCGTGACCCAGGAATGGCTCGAGGAAAATCCCGACTTCGAAGCAGAATGGCAGGGTTGATCCAGTCTGTTTTCGGTCGGCGCTGCTTACGGCGCCGACCCGTAATCGAAAGCCGAAAGGATGGCCATGACCGCACCTGAAGTCGCCGTTCGTGTAAAGGGCGTTGCCAAGAGCTTTGGCGGCACCCGCATCCTCAACGATATCACGATCGATTTTTTCAAAGGCACCGTACACGCGCTTGTGGGCGAAAACGGCGCAGGCAAATCAAGCGTCGGCAAGATCATTGGCGGCTATTATTCAGCCGATGAAGGAACCGTGGAAATCGAAGGAGACACGGTTACACGGTTCTCGCCCCGCGATGCGCTCAAACGCGGCATCGCCATGATTCACCAGGAACTTCAGCTCGTTCCCGAGCTGACGGTTCTGCAGAACGTGTTTCTTGGACAAGAAACCAATCGCGCCGGAGTGCTGGTCAAAGGCGATCTCACGAGATTCAAGACCCTTGAACAGACCTGCGAATTCGGTCTCGACCCCAATGCGAAAGTGGCATCGCTGCGCATTGCCGAGCGCCAAAAGGTCGAGATCATGCGTGCGGTCGCACGAGAGGCCAATGTCATCATCATGGACGAGCCGACATCCTCGCTGACCGAGGACGAGGCCGACCGCCTCCATGGCCTGATCGCCCGGCTCAAAATCACGCGGCACAACCATCATCTATGTCAGCCACTTCCTCGACCACATCCTGTCAACCTGTGATCGGGTCACCGTGATGCGCGACGGAGAAGTTATCCGCACAGACGCCATCGCGGGCGAGACGAAGCAGTCTCTGGTCGACTCAATGCTGGGCAAGGCATCAGAAATTATCTGGCCCCAACTCCCCCCTGCTCCAGCGGACTCGGTGCCACCGATCGCTGAAATGCGCGAGGTCGCGACCACAAGCGGGCTCAGCAATATCTCCCTCACCATCCGGCCAGGCGAGATCGTGGGCCTGATCGGCCTGGTGGGTGCGGGGCGCACAGAAGTGGGGCGCGCGCTCTTTGGAGCGGAACGCTTATTGTGGGGCACCTACGTCCTCGATGGCGACGTCCAGAAAAACCTCACGATCCACCAGGCCGTGAAGAAGGGCGTTGCCCTTGTGCCGGAAGACCGACGCAAGGAAGGTCTCGTTCTGAGCCAAACCACGCGCCCCAATGTCAGTCTGGCCTCACTTGACCAGATCAGCCGACTGGGCATCGTCAACCGTCGCCGTGAACGCGATCGCGTTGCCAGAATGATCGACCATTTCGGCATCATTCCAGCAAGGTCGACGGAGAAGTCGCATTCTATTCCGGCGGGCAATCAGCAGAAGGTCCTGCTGTCAAAATGGGCAGTGGAACGGCCCAAGCTGTTGATCCTCGATGAGCCCAGCCGCGGTGTCGATATCGGCGCCCGCCAGCGCATTCATGAGTTCATTGTGGAAATGGCAGCAGCCGGCGTTGGGGTGTTGCTGATCTCCTCAGAACTCGAAGAAGTCATCAACCTCTCCCATCGCGGATATCTGATGAGCGAGGGCCGAATTTTTGCCCAAGCCGATTGCCGCGAGCTTACCGTCCAAGATGCGCTCAAACACATCTTTCGCCAACAGGGTCAGGAAACACCCAAAAGAGGGAATCGCCGTATGAGCGAAACACATTTGCCAACAAGCAAGAGACATAGCGTCAATTGGATTGCCGTGGGCGACTTTGCCCGCCAATACGGCGTGCTGATCATTATCGGCGCCCTTTTGATCGGGCTCAGTTTCGCTTCTGAAAATTTCCTCACGGCACGCAACCTGCTCAATATCCTCAATCAGAGCGCGCCGCTTGCCATTATCGCCTGCGCCTTGACACTGGTTATCATTGGGGGCGGCTTCGACCTCTCTACCGGCGCAATATTTGGTGTGGCGTCGGTTTCCGCCGGCTGGCTTGCCATCAACGTGGATCCCTACCTGCCATCGTCGCTGGACCGGTCATCGGGCTGATGTTGGGCGGAATTAATGGACTGATCATTACCGGATTTGGCGTCCACTCCTTTCTGGTCACTCTCGCAACAAGTCTGGTCTATCGCGGGATTGCGATCCTGATTACGGGGGGCGCTCTCATCCCCGTTCGGATTCCCGAATTCTCATGGCTGGGCCGCGAGCGCATCGGAATGGTCAACGTTGCCGTGATCGTCCTGTTTGTGTTCATGGGCCTGATGACATTCCTGCTCAATCACACGACTTTGGGCGCAAGGTCTTTGCCGTCGGAGGGAATGAGGAAGCAGCGCTGCTTTCGGGCATCCGCACGAAACTGATCAAGATCATGACGTTTTGTTTTTCCGGCGGTGCCGCTGGCCTCGCCGGCGTGATCAGCGTCTCGCGGATTTCGATGGCAGAGCCCCAGGCCGGCGTGGGCATGGAGCTCGAGGCCATTGCGGCGGTGATCCTTGGCGGGACCTCGATCATGGGCGGCTCAGGAGCCGTCTGGCGGTCAGTCTCCGGCGTGTTGCTGATCGCCTTGATCGGTAACGGATTTAACATCCTCAACGTCAACCCGTTCTTCAAGGACCTGACACCGCGTGATCATCGTGATCGCTGTCGCATTGGCCGCATCTGCCTCTCGGCGCTGACACCCTTTGGGAGGCTTGGTCCAACTGGCCTCCCCAACCCAACATCTGAGGCGCCGATGCATGTCCGCTGCCCTTCCCGCCTTGCCAGGAGACCCGCGATGGCTGACACAATTACCCGTGTTTCGACCGATGTCGGCGGCACCTTCACCGACCTCGTCTATTTCGAAACAGACACAAAAACCGGAACGCAGAAGGTCCGCACCGCAAAATCGGACACCACCCCGCCCAATTTCGAACAAGGCGTCCTGAACGTCATTGATCGCGCCAACATCGATATCGGCGCGATCGACATGTTCGCGCACGGCACCACAGTCGTCATCAATGCCCTCACCGAGCGCAAAGGCGCGAAAGTGGGCCTGATCACCACCAAGGGGTTCCGGGATTCCCTCGAGATTGGCCGCGGCAATCGGCCGGACTTTTTCAACCTGATGTACCAAAAGCCTGCCCCGTTCGTGAGCGATATCTGCGCCGCGAAATCGAGGGGCGCATGGATTACCACGGCAACGAGGTAACTCCTCTCAGCTTTGATGCGCTGGACGAGACCCTCGCGCTCTTTCGGGCCGAAGGCGTCCAGGCGGTCGCGATCTGCCTGCTCCATGCCTACGCAAATACCGCCCATGAGGTCGCACTCGCCGCGGAGGTGCAAAAGCGCTGGCCCGACGTCACGGTCGTCGCCTCCCACCAAATCACCCGCGAATGGCGCGAATACGAACGCACAAACACAACCGTTCTTTCAGCCTATGTGCAGCCCAAAGCTCAGCGCTACCTTGAAAAGCTCGAGACCGGCCTCAAGGACAAGGGCTATCGCGGGCAGCTCTTTATCATGCAGTCCAATTGCGGCGTCGACTCCCTCCAGGCCACCAAGGCGGTCCCGATCACCATGGTTGAGAGCGGTCCGGCCTCGGGCTTTTGGGGGGCAGCCGAACTGGGCCGGATCATTGAGAACCCGATGTCCTGGCACTCGATATCGGCGGCACCACGGCAAAGTGCTCGCTGATCCTCAACGGCCAGGCGACAGTCAAGACCGACTACTGGATAGAGCGCGATAAGCGCTCGGCGGGCTACCCGATCATGGTTCCCGTTGTCGATCTGGTCGAAATCGGCAATGGCGGCGGGTCAATTGCGTGGGTGGACGATTTTGGCAAAATGCACGTCGGGCCCCATTCCGCCGGCGCCGCGCCAGGCCCGGCTGCCTATGGGCGCGGCGGAACCGAAGCGACGACGACCGATGCCAATCTCGCCCTTGGCCGCATCAACAAGGACTACTTCTGCGGTGGCACCGTAAAAGCAGACATGGAGGCCCTCGGACGCGCCTTTGAAGACCTGTCGGGCAAGCTGGACATTTCACCGGTCGAGGTCGCGCGCGGTATCGTCCGCATCGCCAATTCCAACATGGTCAACGCCCTCAAGCTCGTATCGGTGAACCGGGGCTTTGATCCACGTGACTTCACCCTTGTCGCCTTCGGTGGCGGCGGGCCCATGCATGGGGTGGCGCTGGGGCAGGAACTGGGGGTCAAAAAGGTCGTCATTCCGCGCGGTGCTCCCGTCTTTTCGGCCTGGGGCATGATGATGTCCGATCTGCGGCGGGACTATTTTGCGACCAAGCTCATGGACGCAGGCGACGCACACTCGCTCGATACGCTCTTGCACCACACAATGGAAACTGGCACGCGACGAATTTGCCGGCGAAGGCATCGCCCGCGACGCGGTCAAGCTCGTGCCCCAGATCCGGTGTCGCTACCAGAACAGGAGTTCGGGGTCGAAATTCCGATCGCTGCCGGTCCTGTCACCGATGAAACGATCAGATCCATGATTGCCGACTTCCACATCGCGTACGAGCGCGAATACACCTACAGACTCGATGCCGCCGTCGAGGTGACAGGCATTCACCTGATCGCATCGAGCGAAGTGGGAAAACTCGACATCGTCCCGCTGCCCACAACCGGTGCGACGATAAACGACGCCATCAAGGGCATGCGCCAGGTCGATTACGCAACCGAGGGCGAGCACCAGGCGACCATTTATGACGGCGAAAAGCTCGAACCGGGCATGAGCTTTGCCGGCCCGGCGATCATCGAGGATCCGGGCACCACCGTCGTCATCCATCCAGGCAATCGCGTCACAATCGACGACTACGGCAACACGCACATCGAGATCGGGGGCTGAGACATGAACAAGCACAACCAGATGACCCACGACCCAGTCACCTTCGACATCATCCAGAACGCGCTTGAAGCTGTGGCGGACGAAATGTTCGTGGCCCAGCGCAAAGCCTCAATGAGCGCGATCATCTATGAGGTTCTCGATCTCTCGACGTCGATCCTCGACGCCAAAGGGGAAATCGCCGCCTCGGGCGCCGGCATTCCGGCCTTTATCGGCGTGCTCGACAAAGCGATCCACGGCATCTTCAAAAAATTCCCGCTCGAAACGATCAAGCCGGGCGACGTCTTTGCCTCCAACGACCCCTATTACGGCGGCGTTACCCACCTCAATGACATGGTGCTCGCCGCGCCGGTTTTCGCGGAGGGCAGACTGGTCTCCTGGGTGGCCAACATTGCGCACTGGAACGATGTCGGCGGCATGGTGCCTGGCTCGATGTCTTCAGATGCCACCGAGATTTTCCAAGAAGGCATTCGCGTACCGGCTGTCAAACTCTTCGACGAAGGCCGCGAAACAAGGCGGTGTTCGACATTCTTTATACCAACACCCGCCTGCCCGAATATTTGCGGGGCGATCTTTGGGCCGGGATCGCGGGCCTTCGCATCGGCGAGCGCCGCATCCATGATCTGATCGCCAAGTATGGGACTTCAACGTTCGAAGCGGCCATATCGGACTATATGAACCTGGGTGAAACCCGCGCTCGTGCCGCATTGAAGGCGCTGCCCCACGGCACCTACAGCTTTGAGGAAGAGCAGGACACCGGCCAGATCCACAAGGTCACACTGACTATCACCGCAGAGGAGTTCATTGTCGATCTCACCGACAATCCCGGGCAGGCCGGATCATCGAACTCTTCGCGCGAAGGTACCGAGATTGCAGTGCAGCTCGCCTTTAAAGCCTTTACGACCCGGAGGCGCCTGGCAATGGCGGGTTTTTCCGCCGCTCAGTGTCAAGACGAAGCCGGCACCATCTTCCACGTTCAAGAACCCGGGGCATTGGGTTATTATTCAGAAGTTGAGATCCGCTCTTTGACATGCTCTTGCGCGCGCTGGCGCACCACTTCCCCGGTATCGTGCCGGCCGGCAATTTCGCCTCCATCTGCGGCACCGTAGTCGGCGGTCCTCACCCCGAGACCGGGCGCCACTACACCATCGTCGAACCACAAGTCGGTGGTTGGGGCGCATGGCCGGGTCACGACGGGCCCTCGGGTCAGTTCTCTGGCTTTCACGGAGAAACGTTCAATTGCCCCGCCGAAGTGGCCGAGGCACGCTATGGACTCTGGGTCGATCAGATCGCGCTCAATGCCGAGCCGGGCGGTGAAGGACAGTGGAGGGGCGGCAAAGGCATTGACGTACACTACCGCGTTCGCGCCGATCACAACTTCCTGTCCCTGGGCTACACCCGCTCTCGCATCCCGCCCTGGGCATTGAAGGCGGTCTCGAGGGTTCCCCAACTATGTCGAGGTCATCCGTCGCCAGGGGGGCACCGAGCGCTTCAGTTTTTGCCACAAATGTCGAGGTGAACGAAGGTGATGTGATCCGGGTGGTCACCGGCAATGGTGGAGGATGCGGCGATGCCAAAAAGCGTGCCCCCCAAGACATCGCCCGCGACCTCAAGAACGGCTATCTGACCCCCGAGCGCGCCAAGGAAATCTATGGGTATGAGGGCTGATCATTCTCTGTGATCTCAAGCCGTGACCATGTCACCAATTCCCGGAGAAACGCATATGTCACTGGACAAAGCCGGTCTGGCCCAGCAGCTGGACCGAGTCCTCTCTGACCTGCATGAAGCCCAGACCGACTGGCTGGCCCGTCTTGTTTCCTTTGACAGCGTCAGGGGTAACATCACGCCCTGCCAGACATGGCTGGCGGCCGAATTTGCCGCTCGTGGCTGGTCCGTGACAGCTTCACTATCGATGAGGTGGACATCGAGGGAAAACCCGGGTTCTCCCCCGTCGTCGAGGCCAATTACGCCGATGCTGTGATCGTTGTTGGAACCCATGATGTCACCGATCCCGGTGGTCGAAGCCTGATCCTTCAGGGGCATATCGATGTGGTTCCCCCTGGTGCGCCCGAGCTCTGGCCCCACCCGCCCTTCGAACCCCGGATAAAGGACGGCTGGATGTCGGGACGCGGCACAAACGACATGAAAGTCGGCGTCGCCGAAATGGTCTTTGCCCTCGATGCCCTTAAAGCCATCGGCTATGTTCCCGACGCCCGGGTTCACATCGAAACTGTGTGTGAAGAAGAATGTACGGGCAATGGCGCGCTTGCGACACTCGAGCGCGGATACCGAGCCGACGCTGCCCTGATCCCGGAAAGTGTAAACGGCAAGCTTTTACGCGCCGAGTTGGGCTCGGTGTGGTTCCGGGTGCGCGTCTTTGGCAGGCCGGGCCATGTGCTTTCAAGCGCGGGGTCAGGAGCCAACGCGATCCTGGCTGGATACGAATATGCCCAGGATCTGACCGAGCTGACTGCCCAGATCAACACCGAGGCGCGCGATCACCCCTGGTTCGGCACCATCGATAATCCGGTCAAGTTCAGCCTAGGCAAGATCCGCGGCGGGGACTGGCTCGGCTCGGTGCCCTCCTGGTGCGAAATCGAATGCCGGATTTCGGTGCTGCCGGGAACAAGCTTGCCACAAATGCGCGAGCGCGTGAGCGCATGCATCGCCGCAACAGCGAGACGGTTGGATGCCCCGAGAGATCCCGTAATCGACTGGATCGGGTTTCAAGCCGACGGCCACGTGTTTGAGCCGGGCACAGACGCCGAGGCAACGCTTTGCCTGGTCCACGAGCAGGTCACCGGCAAACCGCTCGAGACCTTTTGCCAGACGGCGACCTCCGATACCCGGCAGTACGACCTTTATTTTGATATCCCCACCCTGTGCTATGGCGGCCATGGTGAAGGGAGCCACTCCCCTTTTGAGCGCACCGACCTCGCCTCAATGCGTGAAACAACCAAGGTAATCGCGCTTTTTATTGCCGAATGGTGCGGCCTGCGGCCCGTTGAGAGTGGAACGGCATGAGTCAGGCCGGGCCGTTGGGACATTGGTGGCCTGCCCGCTTGCCCTGCGGAACCATTGTGGCGATTGACTGCATCTGACCCAGACATCGGCCAAGCCGACGGCGACGACGTTGCGGGCGACATTGGCGTTTCAGCATGTAACGGCGCCGATGATTACTTCCGTTTTTCGTCGACGTAGGGCCAATCTGAGCAAGTTGGAACTGTTCCATGGGGTCGTGGGCAGGCAACCCAGGTGAGTTTCATCGAGCCCTGATGAACCGGTTCAGGCTTCGTGTCTGCCGGGGATATCGGAAGGCGCCCGGCACACGTTCAACCCGCAATCGCCGGTTGTCCGGAACACGATGCAAATTGGAGCGTTGGCCAGGTATGTGACCGCAAAGGGCGTGCCATACATCGCTTGCGATGCCGACTGTCAGCTTTGATGGGACCTTAAAAACATGTTCGGATCCTGCCGGTGATCGCCGGGCTTGCTCTTTGGCAGACCGTTGTCCTGTTCGTAGGGGCCGCGGCGGCTATTGCGTTTGCAGGGTCAAGGCTTTCCGGTGTCGCTGACAAGCTGGCGGATCGCACCGGCATGGGCGAGGTGGTCGCGGGCGCGCTGTTTGTGGGCGCGGCAACGTCACTTCCAGGCGCCATCACGTCAATGACCACAGCCGCCGAAGGCGCCGGTGGCCTCGCTGTCGGCAACGCCCTTGGCGGACTGACGGCTCAAACCGCTTTCATCGCCATCGCGGATCTTTTTTATCGTCGTGCCAATCTCGAGCATGCCGCCGCCAGCGCGACCGGGCTCGGCCAGGGCGTCCTTCTCGTCGGATTGCTGTCAATGCCGCTCATCGCAGCCGCGGAGCCTCCAATTACGTTCTGGAATGTGCATCCGGTCTCGATCGCGATACCCATTGTTTACGCGTTCGGCCTGAAGCTGCTCTCCCACATCCAGAGCGATCCGATGTGGCAGCCCGTGCAAACCAGAGAGACCCGGCAGGTACTTTCCGAACCCAGCGGGATCGAAGGTGAAACATCGGACCGCACCCTGTGGCTGCGGTTTCTGCTTCATGCCGGCATCACCGCCGTATCGGGCTATGTGATCGGCGAAGCCAGCATAGGCATCGTGGACAAGACACCCCTCTCGGAAACCGCAGTGGGAACGGTATTTTCCGCAGTTGCCAATTCTCTGCCTGAGCTCGTCACCGCCATTGCCGCGGTACGCATCGGTGCCGTGAGTCTGGCGGTTGGCGATGTCATAGGGGGCAACGCCTTCGAGGTCATGTTCTTGAGCGCTGCCGACGTTTTTTACGAAGGCTCGATCTACACTGCCATCAGCGAGCAGGATCGCACCACCGGTCTGACCGCCATTCTGATGACGGCGGTTCTGTTGTTGGGAATGATCCGTCGGCAGAGATCCGGCCCCGGCAATATCGGCTTTGAAAGCGTCCTGGTGCTTTTCCTCTATGCCGGTTCGGTCATCCTGATCTTCATCTGAGGGCGATTGGGGCGGCGAGCGGGTGGCCGATCCGTTGTTCAAACGGGTACGCAGAATGGGCGCGGATAATCCCGCGCCCACCGTTTGGGACCAAGGGTATGTCCGAGCCTATTGCTGATCTGTGGCATCCGATGCCGCAATCCTCCAAAGGGTCCCGGGAGGATTTTCGCTCGGTGGCGGGCCGCCGTAGCTGCAATTGCATGAGGTCACATAGACATCACCGCCGGGGCTCGCGTTTCCCGAAGTGATCTGAGCATTGGCTTCCAAGAGCTGCTGGAAGACCCAGTCGCCATCGTCAGCCTCGGCCAACCCCAGATACGCCCGGAGCAATAGTCGCTGGCCAGATACACGCCGTCGAGCGCCTCGATGTCATCGGCCCTGTAGACGCCAAGGCCCGAGACCGAGCAGCCGAGTTCATGGTTGTATTCGGCCACCGGCAACACGCCGACCTGAGCGCAGTCAGCAGACTGAATCGGGAAACAGTATGTCGCCATCAGGGTATCCCAACCGTAGTTCTCGCCGCCGTCACTGGAGGCAGGCTGAAAATTGATTTCTTCCCAATGGTTCTGTCCCACATCCGGAAGATAGAGATCGCCCGTTTCTCCATCGAAGTGAAACTTCCAGGGATTGCGCAAGCCATAGGCCCATATTTCCGGACGGGCCTGGGTGTGAATCTGGGCGAACTCCTGTTCGGTGATGCCAAAGAGCTGGACCAGCCCGGCACGATCGGCGAATGGATTATCGGGTGGGATGGCATAGGGCTGATAGGCCTCCTCGGGCACATCCACATCAATCCTGAGCAGCTTGCCCAGCAACGTGCTGAGATCCTGACCCGCTTCGAGGGGATCACCTTCCAACCGCCATCACCGCTGCCGATGTAAAGATAGCCATCAGGACCGAACGCCAACTCGCCGCCATTGTGGTTCGCCCATGGCTGCTCAAGCGTCAGGATCAGTTTGGCACTGTCTGGATCGATTGTTGCAGGATCATCATCGGAAACAGAATAGCGCACGATCTTGCCATCGCCATTGCTGAGAATCTCGGCGAAATGGACAAAGACGTAGCCGTTCTCATCGAAATCGGGATGGAAGGCGAGGTCGTAGAGGCCAGCCTCGAGGAATGCAGAAAGGACCTGGTCTTCAATGTCGAGGAAGGGTTGGTCCTGCACCTGACCGTCCTCGACGATCCGGATGACGCCATGGCGCTCAACCACATAAACGCGCCCATCTTCGCCGGGCTCAAAAGCGACGCTGACCGGATCGACAAACCCGTCCGCGACCTGCTCGAGCTGGATCTGAGGATTGCCGGGTAGCGTGCTCTCGTCGCCCGGTTGGGCCACCGTGATGTCACTGCGCCAATCGGGCTCCTGAAAATCCTCCTGCGCCAGCGCCGGAAATGTTCCCACGCCTGCCAGTGCGAGTGCATATAGCGATTGTCTGAGCATAATTTTCACTCCCTTTTTTTGAAAAGGGCAGCCGGGCTGCACCGCAGGCCGCCCCATGGTCGGCAATGGGCGCAGAGCGGGCCTGTTCCCGAATTTGGTTGGTCGACGCCCCGGCGGTAGGCTGAGCGTGTATCGCGGTAACCTATGAAAAGAGAACGCCGCAGCACGAAGGCTGCGGCGCACAAGCGATCAGGACGAAAAAAAGGGGAGTCTCAGGGACCGCCCATCCGGTCATAATCGAACGAATCCAGTTCAGTGATCTGGGCTTCGCCATAGGGCATGCTATAGCGCCGGTCGGCCGGGTTCCAGCCGAGGTCCATGCCCTCTCGATCATAGGGGTAGGCGTAGTATCCCGGCGTGCCGTAATAGCTGGCCGCATCGACAACGATACCGGTCAGTTGGCCCTCGGCGACGATGAGGTCGCTCACGTAACCATAGGCGCGATCTCCGTCCAGATAGGCGTAGTCGCCCATAAATTCCGAGGCAAGAAAGACGCTGGGACCGGCTACGAGATCATCGTCGACGGCCTGAAGACTTTCGGCATCCTGCGCAAAGTAGGTCTGCTCGTCAAACAGCCGCCTTCACCGAACATCGAATAGTCCGAGGCGTTCTCTTCTGTCACTGGTATGCTTACGCTCGGGCTATTGCGGTCGACCTCGACCTCATCCCAGGGGACGCTGACATGGGTATCGCCTATGTCCCAGAATCCACCCACCTGAGCGATGATCGCCAAGGCTTCACCGCTGTCCGAGAACACGACATTTTCGATGCTGCCAATATCATCACCGGTGGGACCAAAGACATCGGCGCCGTAGAGCATGCGGTCTATGCTGATGCCGTCGGAGTACAACGGATCGTAGGTCCAATTCTGTAGTACGTCGACCTGCTGGCTGTTGCCGTTCGCCGGAGCGTCCTGTGCGATCGCTCCAGGAGCGACAAGGGCCGAGAGCGCTGTGGTAGCCAATGCGATACGTTTCATCGTTACCTCCGATTGTTGTGAATTGTGCCAACGCCGCCCCCGCGCGTGATGTTGCGTTGCATTTTCCTATGTTGTGTTCGACCTGCCGCGCGCCGAACCGCTGCGCTTTTCGCGATTGAGGCAACCGCAGGGCCTGGGGTGTGCCCGATCCGGCGATCAGGGCGAAATCTGACGCTCGCTTTCAAGCTGCTGCAGACCGCCTGCCAGTCATCAGGCGTCGTGGGTGAGACGACCCAGTTGTGCGGCTGCGCGTTTTGCGGCGCCGGTCACGGCCGGAACTGTCGGCGGCCAGGCTGCATTGGCTTAGACAGCCGGCTTCATTGGGATGCCGGCACGGAACAATTCAACGGAGGATGAGATGGCTGAAGTCAAAGGAGAGCTTTTGTCCCTCAACGATACTCAGTTAACGACCAAGGAGTCCGCCGAGGACATCAGAGGGCGCGATGTGCTGGATGCATCCGGAGACAAGATCGGTCACGTCAGCGACCTCCTGGTCGATGACGGCGAAAAAAAGGTCCGCCTCATGGAAGTCGCCCACGTGGGCTTTTGGGCATTGGCGAGGAAAAGGTGTTCGTGCCCATCGACGCAATCACGGATATAGGCGCCGATGCAGTGCACATCGATCGATCGCGCGAGCATGTGGCCCGTGCACCCGTCTACGATCCCGAGATCGGGGAAAGGCGGGACTATTATGAAGGCCTGTACGACTATTACGGATATGCGCCGTTCTGGGGGCCCGGTTACGCTTATCCCGCCTATCCGTACCTCTGAACGCCGCGGGACACCACGGCTGGGCCGAAGCTGCTGCCCCAAACCGCGAAGGCAATTTTCGTCCGCACCCCCTGGTGCGGCTGCGGCTTGGCGCTGAATCGGTTCGCTATCCTGAGTTTAGAGATTGCTTCGCGTTCTCGGCAACCGGCAACTTTCTCCAAGTGAGCTCATTGGCCATAGCCAAACGGGATGTCATGCAGCCACCGAAAGGAGCGCGTTATGAGACACTATTTCAAGACCCTTGCGACCTTTGCCCTTGTCGCTTCCACCTCCCCTACCATCCTGGCACAGGAGTCCAATGGAAACGATGGAGCAGCAGCCGAGGGTCAGCCGGTAGCCGAGCGATCGATTGGGCCGGTGACGGTCGACCAGATCGTGGGGTTCGACGAGGGCCGCAGCCTCGTCGTCATTGCGGTTGAACAAGAAGGCGAGGGCGATGCGGACAATGATGACATCGGCATAGAGGCGATGGTCGATGATCAGTCGGCGGACTTCGAGGCCATCCTCGATGCCATCGAAGAGAACCCGGTCATTTACGAGCAACTGCGCGCGAAAGGCTACGAGCGCGGCGACATACTTGCCGTGGGCCTGGACGACGACCGCGCACTCACGATCAGGGTCCACGCCGACAGTGAATAGGCACCCGCAAGGAACACAATGTGAGCCACCGCGCTGTCCGGAATGGCGCGGCGGTTCTGCGGACGAACGCGGCCGGAGCATGTTCTATAGCGAGGCGGGTGACGGTTTTGATTCCAGCCGCTGCCCGGTGCCAGAGTTGAACAAATGAAGGTGTGCAAGGGGCAGAATGAGTTTCTCGGTTGCTCCGGCGTACCATCGGCCGCCAGCAGCCCTTACCGTCACCAGTTCATCGACCCCATCCACGGCAACGTAAACGAGCGATTCCTTGCCAAGGATTTCCACCGCCTCGATCCGTCCTGCAAGCGAAATGGCCGGACGGGGATCGTCGCCCAGAACGATATCTTCGGGGCGTATCCCGATGGTGCACCCTGCCTGCGGGACCATATGGGGCAGATCAACACCATGAGCTGCAAGGGCAGCCGCCTCGAGCAGGTTCATGCCCGGCGAGCCGATGAAACGCGCAACGAAGGTCGTGCGGGGCCGCTCGTAGAGTTCGGTGGGCGTTCCGACCTGCTCGATATTGCCTGCGTTCATGACAACGAGGCGATCGGCCAGGGTCATGGCTTCGAGCTGGTCGTGAGTGACGTAGATCGCCGTGGTGTCGAGCGTCTTTTGCAGCCGGCGGATTTCAACCCGCATCTGTCCGCGCAGCTTGGCGTCCAGATTGGAGAGGGGCTCGTCAAACAGGAAGGCACGGGGCTTGCGAACGATGGCACGCCCCATGGCGACGCGCTGGCGCTGTCCGCCCGATAGCGCTGCCGGACGGCGCTCAAGATAAGGTTCGAGTTCGAGGATGCGGGCAGCCTCGGCTACGAGAGCCTGACGGTCCTGCTTGCCGACACCGCGATTCTTCAATCCGTATTCGAGATTGCCGCGCACGGACATGTGCGGATAGAGCGCGTAATTCTGGAACACCATGGCAATGTCGCGGGCGGCAGGTTCGACGGTGTTGACCACGCGCCCGTCAATGGCGATCGTCCCGCTGGTGATGGTTTCAAGGCCGGCAATCATCCGCAGAAGCGTCGATTTTCCACAGCCGGACGGGCCGACCAGAACCATGAGTTCCCCCGGCTCGACGGCAAGGTCGATGCCGTGCAGGGCCGTGACATTGCCCGAATAGACTTTCCGGGCCTGATTGATTGCAATGCTCGACATTTTCCAGTTTCCGTCCTTAGAGGGTTGAGGGCGCCAGATCGGCGACGATCAGCGCGGCCAGATCCTGCGCGCCCACGGCCACGCCGGCAGCGCCGGCCGCCAGCAGCACTTCGCGCCGGTCGGGGCGCGGATCGTTGGGATCGACAAAGCCGATGGCCTTGACCCCGGCGGCGCGGGCGGCCTGGATGCCATGATGGCTATCGTCGACCATGATTGAGCGTTCCGGGCGCGCATCGAAAGCCGCGAGGCAGTAGAGCACCAGATCGGGCGCCGGTTTGGGCCTGGCGACCATTTCGGCACTGAAGATATGGGGGGCAAAAATATCCCATAGCTCAAGCAGTCCGAGGCTGTTTTTCAGGCGTGCCATCGTGCTGTTCGAGGCAACGCATTTTGGCACATCAAGCGCCCGCAGCAGCGGCTCTATACCGGCCATGGCGCGTAATTCCCGCGCAAACGCCGCATACACATCGGAATGCCAGCTCGAAAACAGGCTATCGAGCGCGGTGATGCCCGCTGCTTCGAAATAGAAGCGCAAATCGCTTTCGGACTTTCCGGTGAAGGTGCGATGGGCTTCTTCGGCGCTCATCGAAAGGCCGGCGGCGCTGAGGGATTGGGCCAGAGTGCGGCTGGCGATCGGCTCGCTGTCGATGAGCACGCCGTCGCAATCGAAAATGACGAGATCGAGCGGCCGGGTCATAGGCGGTTCACTCCCGCCATTCCATCGAGCACGGCAAAGCTTTGAAAGATCGCGGCGCTGGTATTCGGGTCCTTGCGGTCGGACACCGCGACGAAATCGGCCCGCGCCTGTTCAGAGGAGAGCGAAAGAATGGCATAGCCATGCTCGCGGCTGCTGGCGAATTTGAGGTGCGGGTTTTCGGCCAAAGCCGTCGAGACACTTGCTTGGCTTGGCCCATCGGAGGTGATCGACCCGGTCACAAATTCGGTGGCGCGGGTTGCGCTGTCAGGATTTGCGAAATCCTCTTTGACGTCGGCGGCGTAGAACGCATGCAGATCACCACCGATGACCAGCGGATTGGCCGTGCCCGAGGCGCGCACCGAATCGAGAAGCCGGGTGCGGGCCGAGCGGTATCCATCCCAGCCATCGAGATTGTACCCGGTTGCGTCTCCCGCCTTTGTGTCGCGTTCGGAGAGCAGCGTCTGCTGGGCGATGACCGTCCATTTGGCGTGCGAGGCATCGAGGGTTGCGTCGAACCAGGCTTCCTGCGCGTCACCGAGCATGGTGCGTCCGGGCACATCTTCGGAGACTTCGAGCGGTGCCGAGCGGTATTGGCGGGTGTCGAGCATGGCGATGTCGAGCAGTTGCCCGAACCCGTGCCGTCCATAGATTTTGAAATCGGTGAAATCGCGGCTGGTGATTGGCGGAACGGGCATATGCTCGTACCAGGCCTGATAGGCCGCAGCCCGCTGGCGCAGGAATTTTTCGCCTCCGACGACATTGGGGGCGTCGTCATCGGCGTAATTGTTGATGACTTCGTGGTCGTCCCAGACGGCGAGCCAGGGGAAACTGGCGTGGGCGGCCTGCAGGTCGGGATCGGATTTGTACTGGGCGTGCCGCTCCCGGTATTCGCTCAAAAGGGTTGGCGGCCAGCCATTGCCGTGCCGGCGCACCAGATGGGTGCCGTAGCTGACCTCGTAGATATAATCGCCCAGATGGACGACGAGATCGAGGTCGCGTTGGGCCATGTCGCGATAGGCGCTGTAATAGCCCTGCTCATATTGCTGGCACGACGCGAAGGCGAAGGTGAAACGATCATTTGCCGCGTCGGCGGCGGGCGCAGTGCGGGTGCGGCCGACCCTGCTTTCGGCATTGCCGCAGCGGAAGCGATAGAAATACCAGCGGCCGGCCCCAAGACCCGTCACCGCCACATGGACCGAATGGCCCCATTCCTGACTCGCCCGATAGATGCCGGAGCGGACCGGCCGGGAAAATGCTTCATCCTCGGCCACTTCCCAGAAAACTTCCATTGGGGAATGGCGACCTCAGGGATCGGCGCGAAGGGATCAGCGAGCGGGACCGCCTCGACCGGAAAGACCAGTCGCGTCCAGAGGATGACGCCGTCGGGCGTCGGGCAGCCTGATGCCACGCCGAGGGAAAACGGATCGGTGTCGAAAGTTTGCGCACGCGCGCTTCCAAGGCTCGGCCAAATAGCGGCGGCGGCCAGGCCGGTGCCGAGAAAAAGGCGGCGGTTCAATAAGGGCACGAAGGTCTCCACACAAATGCTTTCGGTTTTCAGGCCGAAAGGGCAAGCCGGTCGCGAACGGACAGGGCGAGAACCGGATCGTCCGAGGTCAGATAGCCGGTGCGGCGCTCGAGCCAGAACGCGATATCCTCTTCGGTGTTGGGCACCCAGGCGCCGAGTTGCTCGAGCGGCAATATGGCGAGAACCGCGTCCCAGTGTTCGGCGAGCAGGGATTTTTCGATGGCAATGATGTCCGCACGATCCAAAGCCGCCTGCAGCGTCTGCTCGAGTCCGCGCGTTTGCGCCGATTTGTGGTTGACCGAGCAGAGCCGCGGAATGTCGGGGCAGCAACCTTGCAAGCGTCCAGCACGTCAAGGTTGAAGCTGGTCATGTGGCTCCTGCCGGCCAGCCCGAACCGGATAAGGGTCGCGGCCACCCTCTCGGGGAGACCGGGATAGGGGGTGCCCGTTTCGTCGGATTTGAGCTCGACATGGAGATGGCAATTGCCTTCGGCCAGCACCTCGAGCACTTCGGCCAGGGTGGGCAGGGTGTCGGGGCTGTCCTTTAGACGCAGCGTGCGGCGCTGTTGGGGGTGACCAGCCGCACGGGACCGGAGCCCTCCGCCGTGCGGTCCAGCGTCGCGTCGTGGATTACCAGAAGTTCGCCGGCATCGGAGAGATGCACGTCGAATTCGACAGCGTCGACCCCTGTTCCGAGCACGTTGCGGAAACCGGTCAGCGAATTTTCCGGCCAGAGATTGCGGCCACCGCGATGGCCTACGATCTGAGTCATTTTAGAGAACCTTTGGGTTGAAATTATTTGCCCGAATCCACCAGCCCTCTGGCGAACCAGCGCTGGAGAACGAGAATGACGACGGTGGGCGGAAGCATGACGACAAAGGAAGCCGCCATGGCATAGCTCCACCACGCCGCCGGATCGTTTGGTCCGGGCATCAGGCCCTTGAGGGCGATGATGACGGTCATCATGTCCTTTTGCGTCGTGAACAGCAGGGGCCAGAGATACTGGTTCCAGCCATAGACAAAGAGGATGATGGCCAGCGCGGCGATGTTGGGGAGCGAAAGAGGCAGCAGGATATCGCGCAGGAATTTCATGGGCGTGGTGCCGTCGAGTTTGGCGGCCTCGCACAGATCTTCGGGCACGGTCATGAAAAATTGCCGGAACAGGAACACCGCCGTTGCCGACGCGATGAGCGGCAGCGTCAGGCCCGGATAGGTGTTGACCAGGTTCCAGTTAAAGCGTGCATCGACGGTGTATCCGGTGAGCATTTCGATCAGAAACGAGATGCCGGTTGTGTCCATCAACCAGCGGATCGGCCCGGCCACGTCGGCCACCGATTCATAGGTTGGCAGGATGCGCACCTCGACCGGCAGCATGAGCGACATGAAGATCAGCCAGAAGGCGGTCAGCCGGAAGGGAAACCGAAAATAGGTGATGGCAAAGCCAGCAAGGATCGACAGGACGATCTTGCCCACCACGATGCCGGTGGTAACGATGAGCGTGTTGATAAAGGACTGCCCGAAATCGGCGGTTTCCCATGCGATCGCCAGGTTTTCGAAAAACATCTCGCCGGGCACCATCGGCATGGGACCTGCTGGATGGCCTGCCCGGTGTGCGAGCCGGCCACGAAGGCGAAATAGAGCGGCGCGCAAACGATGATCGCCCCGACGATCAGGATGACGTGGCAGACGATAGTGAGGATGGGACTACGCTCGATCATGGCTAAACCTGATAGTTGACCTTGCGGTCCATGGCGCGGAACTGGAGCACGGTGAAGGTGACCGCGAGGATCATCAGGATAACCGACTGGGCGGCGGACGAGCCCAGATTGAGCATGACGAAGCCATCCTGATAGACCTTGTAGACCAGCGTTGTGGTCGAGCCGGCAGGCCCGCCGCTGGTCACCGCATCAATGATCGGAAAGGTGTCGAAGAGCCCATAGACCATGTTGATGATGAACAGGTACATGATCGTGGGCGTGATGAGGGGCAGCGAGATCGTGAAGAATCGCTTGAGCTGGCCGGCGCCGTCAATGGCGGCTGCCTCACGCAGGGATTGCGGCACGGCCAGCATTGCGGCCACAAGGAATATGTAATCGTAGCAGATGTGCTTCCAGACCGCCGAAATGGTAATCAGGATAAGCGCGTCGCCCGAGCGCAGGTTCGGATCCCAGGGCAGGCCCATGGCGTGGATCCCATGGCGACCGGGCCGACAGTGGGGTTGAACAGATAAGCCCAGATGGCGCCCGAGATCACCGGCGCAATGGCGTAGGGCAGCAACAGGATGCTGCGATAGGCGAAGCGGCCGCGAATGATGTGGTCGGTGGCGAAAGCCAGTGCGCCGGCCAAGGCCAGCGTCGCGATGTTCTGGACGATGGTGAACCAGAAGGTCAGCCATGCGCTGTTGCGGTAGGACTCGCTTGCGAACAGCTCGGTAAAGTTGCGCCAGCCGACAAACAGCGATTTCCCGCCGAACGGGTCGACCTGGACGAAAGCGAGCGAGAGCGCTTTCCAGGAGGGAATGAAAAAGAAGAACAAGAGGATGAATCAGTTGCGGCGAGAGCAGCGCCGCAGCGATCCAATGGTTCTTGAAATGCGCGCGCTTGAGGCCGTCTTCGCTGGACGCGTGAGCCTTTCAAACAGGCGACGACCATCGAAGAGAGGGGTGCCTTTCGGCACCCCTGCGGGGACGAGAACGTCAGCTGCCGGCATGGAGCTGCTCGAACTGGCGCAGGATTTCGTTGCCACGGGCAACCGAGCTGTCCAAGGCCTCCTGCGCGGATTTCTGATCGGTCCAGACCGCTTCGAGTTCCTCGAGCAGCACGGCCCACCACTGGTTGGAATTGCCAAACCGCATGCCGCGCGAGTTTTCGGTCGGCTCGTGACGGGTGGCTGAAGCAGCGCAATTTCGCGGGTCGGATGCTCCTCGAAGAAGCCCTGTTCGGCCATCAGCTCGTAGGCTGCGTTGGTGACCGGGATATAGCCGGTCTGTTCGCTCCACCAAGCCTGGGTTTCGGGCTGGGCAACGAAGTCGATGAAGGCGGCAGCCGCAGCGTATTCCTCATCTGCCTTGCCCTGGAGGACCCAGAGGGCCGCGCCGCCGATATTGGAATTGTGGGGTTCGACGCCAGCCTCGTGGGGCTGGAGGGTAGCGCTCCAGTTGAACTGGGCCTCGGCCTCGACGCCGGCATGGGAGGCCGTTGAGGCCGACCAGGTCGAACACGTGCCCGAATTGAACAGCTGGGCGGGCGACATGCCATTGCCCGAGAGCTGGATGATGCCGTCATCGATCCAGCGCTTGAGACGCTCGACCTGCTGGACCACCGGGTTGTGTTGTAGACATATTCGGTGCCAAGCCCGTCAAAGCCATTGGCTTGCGTCCCGAAGGGATAGTCGTTGATGGTCGAGTAGCCTTCGAGCAGGCTCCAGGGGAAGTCTGAGTTCAGCACCATTCCGCATTCGGAGATGCCCTGGTCCTTTATCGCGTAGAGCTGCTGTTCGAATTCGTCCCAGGTTTCGGCCGGCTTGTCGAACCCGGCTGCCTCGAAATGATCGGCATTGAACCACATGATGCCGGTCGAGGAGTTGAACGGCAGGGCGGCTGGCGCGCCATCGACCACGTAGAAATCGGCGACAGGGGCAATAAAAATCGCTCCAGTCGGTGTCATAGCCCTGCTCGGCCATCAGCTGGTTCACCGGAACCGCGGCATCCGAAAAGAGCATCGTGAGGAAGCTGCGTTCGGTGGCCTGGATGATGGTGGGATGCTGGCCGACGCGATAGGCTGCAATCATGGCGGCGAAGGTTTCTTCGTAATTGCCCTTGCGGACACCGACGACTTCATAATCGTCTTGGCTGGTGTTGAAGTCGGCAATCATTTCCTGAATGGCCTCTTCGATGCGGCCGCCATTGGCGTACCACCATTCGATGGTCGTCTTGTCCTGGGCCAGAGCGGGCAGCGCCATAACGGCAAGCGATCCCGGCGAGGGCCGTCAGAGCGGCGCCCCTGAAAATCGTGTTCATCGTCCTCGTCCTTGTTTCGATCCGTTTCTGAATGAAACGGGTTGAATTTCTCGCCGTTCGCGGCAATTGAACTCATGCCGCCTTGCGGTCGCTCGATATACCGTTACGTTACATATGTTACGGTCGCGTGACATATGTAACAACGAGGGATGACGATGCAGGACGAGAGCGAGGACCTCATGGTTCAGGCCGCGTGGTACTATCATGTCGAGGGCATGACCCAGGCCGGCATCGGCGAGCGGCTGAACTGACGCGCAGGCGGGTCAACGAAATGCTGGCGCAAGCCCATGAAACCGGCTGGTTTCGGTGCATTTCAACTCCCCGCTCAGCCTGTGTGCCGAACTCGAATCGCGGCTGTGCAACAGGTTCGGGCTCGAGGCAGCGGTGGTTGTGCCCACCCCCCTCGGATCCGGCGCTCGCGCACAAGGTGCTGGCAAGGCGACTGCCGACTATCTCACGCGGCTGATCAGTGCCCGCAAACCGCACGCCATCGGCCTGGGCTGGGGCACGACCTCTGCGCGAGACCATAATGTCGGCCGACCGCAGAAATTCGAACGCCTGGAAGTCTATTCGATAATGGGCGGGCTGACCCACGGCACCGAGATCAACACCTTTGAGATCGTGCGCAGCTTTGCCGAGCGTTTCGGGGCCAGCGGCAATTATCTGGTCGCCCCGATCTATATGGACAGCGCCGAAGCCCGCGAGGCAATCGTTGCCCAGAGCAGCTTTCGCAAGGCGCTCGAGGCGATCTGCAACGCCGATGTTGGACTGGTCAGCGTCGGCGACGTGTCGGACAAGTCGCTTCAGGTCCGCTACGGACTGCCCGAAGGGGTAACACCCCACGATCTGGTGAGCGCCGGCGCCGTGGGCGATGTCATCGGCCGCTATGTCGATGGCGAAGGGCGGCAGA